>Ga0172380_10000899_pt1 | contig 53549 bp, 68 predicted proteins | sample Leawe162metaG_FD_119747 | JGI IMG/M metagenome (GOLD analysis project Ga0172380, IMG submission 119747) | Leachate microbial communities from a municipal landfill in Southern Ontario, Canada - Leachate well 162 metaG | ecosystem: Engineered > Solid waste > Landfill > Unclassified | place... | reverse complement strand
GGTTTCAATATAGCCAAAACCGTAAAGTGGTCGCTCAGATACTTTTCGTAGCGCACAAACGTCCTGATCAACGTTATTCAGATTGAATAAAAAAAGCCCTGTCAGTTTCCTGATAGGGCTTTTGTTGACTTCACCGACTTAAAATATCAACACCTTTACGTAACGGCTGGTGTGAAATAGATGTTTTTTCAATCCAGTACGGCAACGTAGTTTTTTGTTGGCTATTTTCTACTTCTTAAATTTGCTGCAATACGCATTCTTAACGCATTTAATTTAATAAATCCACCAGCATCTTTTTGATCGTACGCGCCTTTGTCATCTTCAAAGGTTGCAATAGAAGAATCAAACAAAGAGTCTGTTTTACTGTCACGCCCAGTCACAATCACGTTGCCTTTGTAAAGTTTTACACGCACCCAGCCATTTACAGAAGTCTGAGTATGGTCTATCAACGTCTGTAAGGCAATGCGCTCTGGGCTCCACCAGTATCCGTTGTAAATCATGCTGGCGTAACGTGGCATCAAGTCATCTTTTAAGTGTGCAACTTCGCGGTCTAACGTAATTGATTCAATGGCACGATGCGCTTTAAGCATAATCGTGCCGCCTGGTGTTTCGTAGCAGCCACGAGATTTCATGCCAACATAGCGGTTCTCAACCAAATCCAAACGGCCAACACCGTGTTTACCGCCAATTGCATTCAAATGTGCTAACAATTCATGCGGCTTCATGGCTTCACCATTCAAGCTCACCGGGTCACCATTCACATATTCAATATCTAAATACTCAGCGGCATCAGGTGCTTTTTCCGGGCTCACACTCCAACGCCACATTGATTCTTCAGCCTCTGCAGCTGGGTCTTCCAAGTGACGGCCTTCGTATGAAATATGCAGCAAATTTGCGTCCATGCTGTATGGACTGCCGCCTTGTTTATGCTTCATCTCGACTGGAATGCCATGTTTTTCGGCATAAGCCATCAGTTTTTCACGGCTTAACAAATCCCACTCGCGCCATGGCGCGATAATTTGAATATTGGGGTTCAACGCATAAGCGCCCAACTCAAAGCGTACCTGGTCATTACCTTTACCCGTTGCACCGTGTGAAATTGCATCTGCGTTAGTTTCAGCCGCAATTTCAATCAAACGTTTTGCAATTAACGGGCGCGCGATTGAAGTGCCCAGCAAGTATTCACCTTCATACACGGTGTTAGCGCGAAACATCGGAAACACAAAATCACGCACGAATTCTTCACGCACGTCATCAATGTAAATTTCTTTCACGCCGGCTGCTTTAGCCTTAGAACGTGCTGGCTCCAGCTCTTCACCTTGACCTAAATCAGCAGTGAAGGTAACGATTTCACACTTATATTCATCTTGCAGCCACTTCAGAATCACTGAGGTATCCAAGCCGCCGGAATAGGCTAAAACTACTTTATTGACTTTACTCATTGCTTAAATTTTTCCCTAATAAAACTTAATAATTGGTTAAACCTTACCTAATAATAAATATTCCATCAGTGCTTTTTGGGTATGCAGACGATTCTCCGCCTCATCCCACACCACACTTTGTGCGCCATCAATCACATCGGCCGCAACTTCCTCGCCACGATGCGCTGGTAAACAATGCATGAACAAAGCATTTTTTGCAGCCATGCGCATCATATCGCTATCGACCTGCCAATCGGCAAAGTCACGCATGCGCTCTTCATTTTCCGCTTCAAAACCCATGCTAGTCCACACATCGGTCGTTACTAAATCAGCGTCTCTTGCCGCATCCATCGGGTCTGCAAATACTTCAAAGTGATCATTACCATATAAATTGGCACGTTCAGGCTCAACTTCATAGCCTGGTGGCGTTGACACATGCACGTTAAAATCCAGCACTTCTGCCGCCTGCAACCACGTGTTGCATACGTTATTGCTGTCGCCTATCCAAGCTACTGTTTTGCCTTGAATAGAACCACGGTGTTCAATAAAAGTAAAAATGTCGGCCAATGTCTGACATGGGTGGTATTCATTGGTTAATCCGTTGATTACAGGCACACGAGAGTTAGCCGCAAAGCGTTCGATAATCTCCTGCTCATAAGTACGAATCATCACGATATCGCTCATGCGTGAAATCACCTGCGCAGCATCTTCTACTGGCTCACCACGTCCAAGCTGTGAATCACGCGTGTTCAAATAGATGGCTGAACCACCCAGCTGCTGCATGCCAGCTTCAAACGAAAGCCGTGTGCGGGTGCTGGCTTTTTCAAAAATCATCACCAATGTGCGGTCTTGTAACGGCCAATATTGTTGATAAGCCTTGAATTGGCTTTTAATCCAGCGCGTGCGCTCAAACACATGCTCGAGCTCATCGCGGTTTAGGTCATTAAATTGTAAAAAATGTTTTATTGCCATCATAGTTTGGTAGCTCAGCTTTTATTGAAACTGACTACAGTTAAATAGTTGTAAATAATTAATTGGTGAGAGCTTTGCGCGAGTGCTTATTTAACCCAAAAACCTATCACCTTCGTCATTCCCGCGACGGCGGGAATCTAGGCTAATCAACCACTTAACTGGATTCCCGCCTTCGCGGGAATGACGAATTTCTTGAGTTTTATACAAAATTACACTTAAATTAGCTTCGTGCAAAGCTCTCTTGGTATTTATTTCGTTAAAAATGTTTTAATCAAAGTCGCTAAACGTTGCACCAACTCCGCCGCCTCAGCCTCGCTCATCACCAACGGTGGTAATAAGCGCACCACATTATCTGCGGTTACGTTAATTAGTAGTTTAGCCGCTAATGCCATACTCACTAACTCACTGCATGGACGGTCTAACTCAATGCCTATCATCAAACCAGCATTGCGCACCATCACTACACCTTTGGTATCTTTAAATTGAGCATTAAAACCTTCGCGGATTAGATTACCGATTTTTTCAGCGTTCTCACGCAAGCCTTCTTCTTCGATAATATTAAGCGTTGCCAGCCCAGCCGCAGTCGCTAATGGGTTACCGCCGAACGTCGAACCATGCTTGCCGTAAGTAAAAACCTCGGCCGCCTTGCCGCTTGCCACACAAGCACCGATTGGTACGCCTGAGCCCAAGCCTTTCGCAAGGGTCATTACATCAGGTTTGATTGACGTGTGTTGAAACGAAAACCAAGTGCCAGTGCGAGCGATGCCGGTCTGCACTTCGTCCAACATTAACAGCCAGCCGTGTGCATCGCAAATTTGGCGCAAGGCTTCCAAGTAGCCGCCTGCATCTTTAGGAATGTTAATGCCGCCTTCACCCTGCACTGGCTCAACCAATATTGCAACGATGTTGGGATGATGTAACGCTACCTGTTTCACGGCTTCAACATCATCGTAAGGCACGCGAACAAATCCGCTCACCAGCGGTTCAAAACCGGCTTGCACCTTACGGTTGCCCGTGGCTGAAAGTGTAGCTAAAGTACGGCCGTGAAACGATTGTTCCATCACAATAATTTCAGGGGTTTCTATGCCTTTATTGTGGCCATAAAGCCGTGCTATTTTAATCGCAGCCTCATTCGCCTCACAACCTGAGTTGCAGAAAAACACTTTATCCATGCCCGAAATTTCGCACAACTTATCTGCCAATGCAGATTGTTCCGCAATTTGATAAATGTTGGACACATGAATGAGCTTAGCGGCTTGCTCGCCAATCGCTTTTACCAATGTTGGGTGCGCATGCCCCAAACCGTTTACAGCTACGCCTGCAAGGGCATCTAAATACTTTTCACCTGCAACATCCCATAGCCAAACACCCTCCCCCTTAGTAAAGGTTACTGGCTGACGGTTATAGGTGTTCATTAAATGGTCTGACATTTGATCTACTCAATACTTGATTTTTGTTTGTAATTACATAATAGAAAAGCGTTACGACCATAATAGAATGGCCTGCAACCCCCGTGAGAGTAGCTGAAAACCTCAATATTGGCAAGTTTTACCGCACCAAACCCATCGAGAATTTTTGAATAATCACTTGATAAAAATAACAATTTAGGCAAAAATCGCCATCCTTGTAATTTTAATTGCCGATCATTTTTTTATGGCATCTTTAACTTTGACTTCCCAACAAGCAACTTTAACACCTCAACCAGAAACTGACACACCATTACCTGTCGCATGGTATGTTGACCCCAGTATTTATGCGCTAGAACAACAGCATATATTTTCACATACGCCGCAATACCTTGGTCACGAACTGATGGTACCCAACGTGGGCGATTATCATGCTCTGGATTGGATGCATGAGGCTACAAGCTTAATTCATCAGCCAGGTGGTATCAATGCCATCAGTAATGTGTGTCGCCATCGCCAAGCGATTATGCTTAAAGGTCGCGGACACGCTAAAAATATCGTTTGCCCACTGCATCGTTGGACTTACGATTTAGAAGGCAAGCTCTTAGGCGCACCACACTTTGACCAAAACCCTTGCCTGCATCTTAATAATAAACCATTAAAAAACTGGCAGGGTTTACTGTTTGATGGCAAGCGCGATATTGCTAAAGATTTAGCCAAACTTGGTTGTAAGCAGGACTTTGATTTTACTAACTACCAGCTAAACCGTGTAGCGGTTGAAGAATACAACTTCAACTGGAAAAATTTCATTGAAGTGTATTTAGAAGACTACCATGTAGGCCCCTTTCACCCAGGACTGAATCAATTTGTAAATTGCGATCATCTTAATTGGGAGTTTGGCGCGGATTACAGCGTACAAACCGTAGGCTTTAAGCAATCGCTCAACAAACCCGGCTCACCTGCTTACCAGCAATGGCAACAGCAAGTGGCGCTTTATCACGGTGACAAATTACCTAAACACGGCGCTATCTGGATGGTGTATTACCCGTTTTTGATGATTGAATGGTATCCACAGGTGTTGGTGATATCGCACATCATCCCGCGCGGCGTGAACGCTTGCACCAATGTCGTTGAGTTTTATTACCCGGAAGACATTGCCTTATTTGAGCGCGAGTACGTGGCCGCGCAACAAGCCGCCTATGAAGAAACCGCCGTAGAAGACAATGAAATTTGCCAACGCATGCACGACGGTCGCCGCGCCTTGTTCTCACAAAACATTGATGAGCGCGGCCCCTACCAGCATCCAATGGAAACGGGTATGGAACATTTTCATCAATGGGTTCGCCATCAATTGCAACAGCATATCACCCAAACTGGAGTAATTTTCTGACTAAGCTTCGTCAATGAAACGCCCCAGCTTTAGCTTACCTAACCTTGGTAGCCTATGGATGCTAGTCGCAGCCCTTGGCTTTGCCATCATGGGCGCACTGGTTAAAATTGGCGCCCAAAAATTCAGCAGTGCTGAGTTGGTATTTTATCGTTCATTATTTGGCTTAATGGTTATCTGGATGTATATCTATACGCAAAAACTACCCTTAGCCACACCCGTCATGTACAAACAAATGTCACGTGCAGTGGTAGGCTTTGCATCACTGATTTTGTTTTTTTACGCAATCGCACATTTACCTTTAGCCACCGCCATTACGCTCAATTACACTTCACCGTTATTTTTGGCGTTATTTACACCATTTTTACTGTATGAAAAACCTAAAAAAACATTACTCATCGGCCTTGTTATCGGCTTTATAGGCATTGGCCTGCTACTTAAACCTAGTTTTAGCCAAAAAGATTGGCTGGCAGCCTCACTAGGCTTACTCTCAGGCATGGGCGCAGCACTCGCTTATATACATGTAAAGCAATTAGGCCAAGCCAACGAACCTGATTGGCGCACCGTATTTTATTTCACACTGGTTTCCACCATTGGCACAGGGCTATGGATACTATTTGTGCCCCAAGGCGCCCTCTCCAGCAGTTTTGGCGCGACTCACTTTAATACTTTCCATCCCCTTGGTTGGCAAGATTTACTTTTGCTACTTGGGTTAGGCTTGGCTGCCACCATTGCCCAACTCGCCATGACGCGCGCCTATCGCACCGGTGACACCATGGTGGTAGCAAGCTTAGCTTACGTGACAGTATTATTAGCCAGCTTGTTTGGCGTATTATGGTGGCACGAGCATCTAAGCTTAGATGCCTGGATTGCTATTGCTTTGATTATTTTAAGCGGGATAATCGGCATTCGCTCGACACAAAAATAATGCGATTGGGCACTGGAAGTATTACCATCAAAAAATTTACTAGACAGCCGAAGCCTACGGCAGTAATCTAACCCTCCCGCGTTAAAAGCATAGTCATCAATCAACATGCCTCTTGCGATAAAACAGCTAGCCATAAAATGGTGTACTTTGACACTTGCGTCACTGGCGCTATGCGGCTGCCTTGGCGGCTCTATTGCACAACAAATGGCGAGATCATTACTGATGCAAGGCGCAGACCAAGCTACTGCCGCCGCCATGGATGCACATGAGCGCAATGTAAAACTAGCCGCCCAAAGCACGCCGCTCAAAGACACTACCGCACCAGACGATTACCAAATGGCTTTTTTACGTTCAGGATTTGAGACTATTCAGCCGCAAATTGAACCTTTACCACAAACACCATCTGAAATTGAAACGCCGATTCAATATATGCAAGAAAGCAAATTAGTGAGTGTGGAAGTTTGGAACCTACTCATTGGCGATGAAAAACAAAGTGTATTTGAAAAGGCAAGATTACAAGGCTCGACCAACATCCCGCCACATCAAGAATGGTCCCAATGGCAAATTGCGGTAGGTGCCGCTGAAAGCAACGCTCCCAACAACAAACAACAGCCCATCACATTTTTAGTGCCGCCCAACGTTGGCAAAATGCGTAGCGGCACAAAAGCAATGGTCGAGCTCTCCAGCGCTGGAGAGTTAAACATTGCACGGTATACATTGAATTAATCAATGGTGAGTTAGTTCTTGTGTGCGATTAATCGATGTGACTTTACATTTGTTTACAAAGTTCTTGTGTTAGCGACCTATGCTACGTAACGACTTTGTTGTAATGTTCCCCTAACCCACGATCCTAACGTGTGCGACCCGATACCTTTAATTCACTCAATATACATCTAATACCACCATGCTGATAACCCGTATTCTTGTACTACTATTTACAGGATTAATGACCGGGCTCACCATGGCGGCGCCTATTGATGAATCAGACTTTCATTCCAAAGTTGCCACAATTTACAACTTTGAGCCATATAAACTCAAAGCTCAAGAGATGGAAGCAAAGTCCAAACAACTCGACCAATTTTGGTCCTTGGTAGTAGCTGACCCGACAAACACGCTCCCTATGTTGAGAAAAGAACTAGAGGACCCTTCCCACGCTGCATTCTTCTTCTATGACGGAGGCAAGTTACTGCTTTCTATATCACCAGACCGCTCCGACCAGATATTGGCACTTCGCTCTATCTCCAAAGCAGGCCTCCGTGGTATTAATCAAACAGATTACCTGCAAACCATACATTGGTTTGCAGGTAATGGATTCGACACACGCGAAGCTGCTTTTCGAATATTATCGCTCCCTAACTTTAAGGCGTTTATCCCGCAACATGTGTTAACTCTTGGTCAAAACTACTCACTCATCTACATGCTTTTTCCAATGGATGAATCACTCTTCGTGGATGAACTCGCAAGCCGACTGGCATTGGAAAGTAATGCACAATCGTTAAAGAGTTTGTTGCTGGCACTCTGGCACACCGCAACACCTACTGGATATACAGCCATTAAAAATTTCATCGACGACCCAAACAACCCAGCAGATGTTAAGGCATATGCAAAGACGTTACTGGATAGAAATAACTCCAGTTCCAGCTCGGGCTCAGTTAATTTTTCTTCTAACCAATCGCTGAGAGAAGAGCGTCGTAAAATCATGCAAGGCCCAATCAGTAACGAAGCCCTATTGGAATTTGATAAGCTCACTGAAAAAATTCTAGCCAAGCAATAATGACGCCTAACGCACCATCTGACCGCAAGGGTCTTCACCGTGGAACATAAGTGCTTGAGCACTTTATTCACACGCGAAAGCGGGACGCCTAGTACAGCCCGTTGGACTTGCAAAAAACATCCAGTCAGCACGAAGATGTTGAATATTAAATGAATGTTGCATGAGAAAAATACAATGAATAAACATAAAATGTTGTATATTGGGCTTTTAATGACCAGTTTTTTTATGGTTAGTTGTGCCACACCGCGCAACCCTGATGACGCTATCGACGCCTGTAAGCTCACCAAGCCACCTGACAAATCTGCTCAAGGCTACTTTCCACCTCATGCTTATCCTATGCGTTTGTTTCCTGTAGCTCCTGGTGACAGCTATTCTGGGTGTCAGTGGATTTGGATTTCCTACGGTTCTCCTGATGCTTGGGATTATGGTGCAGTTACACTATTCAAGAACGGTGTACCAATAACGCATGATGTCAAATCAGAATATTTCGGAATTGAAATGAGCTGTCGCTATGATGGAGAAAATGTTTCAAAATTAATTACAAAAAGCCCTGATGAAATAAAGTGTGCTTCAAGCTCACGATTACGTGCCTTACTAAACTTAAAGCCAAAAGAAAATACTTGGTGGGATTTTTGGTAACCAAGTGCAACAATATGATAGGAGCTCAAAACTATGTCCGTAAGTGAATCATCGGAAAGTTTAGAAGCTTCTGTGAAAACTACCGTTTCTCCAGATAAACTGGCATATGGTCTTACAATATTGGGTGGTAAAGTTCATGAACTCATAACCAAGGAAGCGGCTAGACTTACTGATATGCCGTATAACAGCCTGATAACTGGCGTGCGTTGGAATGACCTTCCATCCAATAACTCTACAGAACTTGACTACCTTAGCGTTGTACCTGTCTTTGGCACTATAAACAAGTCAGACACTATTGCCAACAAATCTCATCATGGTGAGTTCCAAATCTGGCACAGCATGGCTCCTAATGATGGCACTGGCAGGGTTTATAGCAACGGTGAAGTCAAAAACCTGATCATAGACCAAGCTGTTAAGTGGTATGATCAGGCGCAGACTACTGGCAATAATTTTCATCTCGGCAAAGTCTTGCACATGGTGCAAGACAGTTATTCACGTTCTCATGTGGTGCGCGATGAAAACGGCAAAATCAAAAACTTTCAAAGCTATAACGAGCAAGATGCACATGAACATGGCACTGCCGATAAACCTCAAATTAAAACAGTGATAGAAAACAATGGTATTGAACGCCAAGTAGCAGAGGATTGGCAGAAAATACCTGGCACATTGCAGGCATTAGAAGCCTCAACGGCAATACTTAAACTTTACAAAAGCAGTGCAAGCTCAAAAGAGCTAGCCGAATACTTGCGTGATCAAGTTTACCCTTTTGAAAACGAGCAAACCAAAGACTTGCCTGCGGGTGGCAGTGACCCGAAGTATCAAAAACGAATTGCAGAAAATGGCGCTGAAACACCAATGCGTGAAACTAGCCCAATAAATGCACAATCTACAAGTTTTGGACAAATGGGCGCATCGCACGCAGTTGCCTTAAAAATGGCAGAACATATCCCCGAGCAATATCACGCTCGCTTACAGGAATTAGTCAATCAGCACATTATTGAACATAATCACACGGTCGGTTTGCTGCAAAAAACTTACGCCCATGAATTGCCTGCGTTGTCAGCCTAACCCATTCAAGCTGGGCTGGCTAAAGCCTGCACCTTTACTCTTAAAATTAAATCAATATTGAGAAATTTATTTGGATTGATTACGATGAAAAGCTCTCTGTTATGGCTACTGATTCTGACATTAACATCATGCATGGGCGTCCCTGACAATGTAAAAACAATCGAAAGTTTTGATGCCAATCAATACCTAGGCACTTGGTATGAGATTGCGCGGCTTGACCACAGTTTTGAGCGAAATTTAGACAAAGTGACCGCCACTTATAGCCTGCGTGATGATGGTGGCATTAAGGTGATCAATCGGGGTTTCAATACTAAAACCAAGGCGTGGAAAGAGGCTGAAGGTAAAGCCTATTTCATAGACCCTGCTAACGCTGATGGCTCGCATACGGGCAAACTCAAAGTCTCTTTCTTTGGTCCATTCTATGGCGCATATAACATCATCGAACTCGACAAACCTTATTACAATTATGTGATGCTTTGTGGCCCTGACAAGTCTTACTTTTGGATATTATCGCGCACGCCGCAACTTTCTGACCCAATTAAGCAGCACTTGATTGCGCAAGCCAAAGCGCTCGGGTTCGAGACTGACAAATTGATATACCCGCAACAGTCTTGGGAGGTGATAGATTATGAAGCTGGTCGCCATGTCAGGCATTAGTTATTTATTAGCGCTACTTGACAATAGTGAGTTGGTAGCCTGCTTGCTTTAGACTGGCAATCAGGCCATTTTTACCCGCTAAATGTGAAGCGCCTACCGCTACAAATAGGCTTTTATTTTTTGCGGCATCAAGCACGCGCGCTGCCATTACCGCATTGCGTTCGTCTAGCAATTGGCTCTGCATTTTTGCCCACAAAGACGGCGGCAACATTTTAGCCATCATTTTGCTATTGAGTGCTGTTAGTTTTTCACTATCGCCCGTTAAGTAAGCTTGAATCAGTCGCTCGTAATCAAGTTCTTTAGTTTGCGCACTGCGTTTTAACACCGCGCGTAAAAAGATGAGTTGTTCATCAATACTCAAGCTATCCATTGCCGAAAAATGTTCTGCTGCAGTTTCAATACCGGTAACTTCTTTGCCAAAATCCTCTGCTAATCTCATCAGCAAGTTGTCTTGGGCAAAAGGGGTGATTGGCCTAGCGGCATCAAACACAACGGCTAATAACCAAGGTTTAGTGCGCAGGGCAACATCTCGAGGCATGACATGAAACTCAGCTAAAGCATAAACTTTATCCAGCTCATTTTGCGTGAGTATTGTTTGTAGGTTTGCGTCCGACATCATTAACACACTGGTGTCTTTGGGTGCGTCGGCTTCCATCATAAACGCATCAACAGACTTCAAAGACGCTATCAACGCAGGCGAAAAATCAGTTACGCGATTATCGTCGGTGTGTATGGTGCCAAATAGATAGATTGTATTGTTGCTAGGTGATTCGGCTTTCCAGAATAAACCTGGTGCTGCAAAAACAGTCGAACTGAAAACAGCCAGAAAACAAAAGCTGATTAACTTTTGACGAAGTTTTTGCACATCAAAAAACATCGAGTGCCCTTAAGAGTATTTGCGTTTGTGTTCTGACACGCGCCTAGGTCGAACCGTTCGCTCTAACTGTTCGCCACGCACCGTGGTAATTGGTTTATTTGATAATGGTTGCCAAGCAGGAATCAAACAGTGCTTGCCACTGCCTATTAAGTCTTCACGTCCCATTTTTTTCAACGCTTCGCGTAGTATCGGCCAATTGTTTGGATCATGAAAGCGAATAAACGCCTTATGCAATTTACGCACGTTACCCGCTTTGGGGATGGGCACATCGTCAGAATCTGCCGTGACTTTTCGCAACGGATTTTTACCTGAGTGATACATCGCTGTCGCCATCGCCATCGGCGTAGGCGTAAAGGTTTGCACTTGGTCTAACTTAAAGTCGTATTTTTTGAGCCATAATGCTAAGTTCAGCATGTCTTCATCAGTCGTGCCAGGGTGTGCCGCAATAAAGTATGGAATCAAATACTGCTTTTTACCCGCCTCAGCGCTAAACTTTTCAAACATGGCCTTAAACTCATCATAAGCGCCCATGCTTGGCTTCATCATTTTGCTGAGTACGTTTTCTTCCGAGTGTTCCGGTGCAATTTTGAGATAACCACCCACGTGATGCTGCACCAGTTCTTTCACATATTCCGGTGATTTCACCGCAAGGTCATAACGCACACCGCTACCGATTAAAATCTTTTTCACGCCTTTAATGGCACGTGCTTTACGGTACAGCTGAATCAAAGCGCTGTGGTCGGTATTTAAGTTTTCACAAACCCCCGGATACACGCAACTCATTTTTCGACAGGAGTTTTCTATCGCCTCGCTTTTACAAGCAATGCGATACATATTAGCGGTTGGGCCGCCAAGGTCAGAAATTACGCCGGTAAAGCCTTCAACTTTATCGCGAATTTCTTCAACCTCTTTTAAAATTGATGCCTCACTGCGGCTTTGAATAATGCGGCCTTCATGCTCGGTAATGCTACAGAAAGTACAGCCGCCAAAGCAACCGCGCATGATGTTGACGCTAAAACGTATCATCTCCCACGCAGGGATTTTTGCGTCTTTATAAGCTGGGTGAGGCTTACGTGCGTACGGCATATCGTACACGTAATCCATCTCTTTGGTGGTCAATGGAATCGGCGGCGGATTTAACCAAACTTCGCGGTCACCATGCTTTTGTACTAAAGCGCGTGCATTGCCAGGATTGGCTTCTAAATGTAAAACACGCGAAGCATGCGCATACAACACAGGGTTTTGCGCTACTGCTTCATAATCAGGCAAGCGCACCACTTGCTTGGCTCTATCAGCTTTAGGCTTACGTACAATTTCAATCGCTTTTGTGCCTTCAGGCAATGCGGCTTTTGGTTGATTATCATCAGTCGCACAACTTGCATCGGCTTTGCCCATTTTCATTTCATACGGGTCAACAGGCTTGTCCACCACTCCAGGGCGATCTAGTCTGGTACTTTCAATTTCGCTCCAGCCTTCTGGAATTTTCTTACGCAAAAACGCGGTGCCGCGAATATCTTGAATACTGGCGACATTTTCACCTTTGGCGAGTCGATGACTTAACTCAATCAAAGCGCGCTCAGCATTACCATAAAGCAAAATATCCGCTTTAGAATCCACCAAAACACTGCGGCGCACTTTGTCTGACCAATAATCATAATGCGCAATGCGACGCAAACTGGCTTCAATACTGCCAATCACCAATGGCACATCTGAATAAGCCTCGCGACAGCGCTGGCTATACACTAGCACTGCACGATCCGGGCGTTTATTAGGCACGGCATCTGGCGTGTAAGCATCATCAGAACGGATTTTTCTATCAGCGGTGTAGCGATTGACCATGCTATCCATATTGCCAGCGGTGACACCAAAATAAAGGTTAGGCTTACCCAACACCTTAAAAGCACTCGCATTTTGCCACTCAGGCTGTGCAATAATCCCTACCCGAAAACCTTGTGCCTCTAGTAATCGCCCCACCAGTGCAACACCAAAGCTGGGGTGATCAATATAGGCATCACCTGAAATCAAGATGATGTCGCAACTATCCCAGCCGAGCGCATCCATCTCGGCGCGTGACATCGGCAGAATTGGTGCAGGCCCAAACCGCTTCGCCCAATACGGGCGATAGCTTTGGATAGGCTTTGCTAACAGGGTTGAGTATTGTTCCAAGATGTTCGCTATAAATCAATAAAAGTGTGCGCATTTTACGCGCTAATTATATGATTAAGAAGCTTTTTTTACTAAAATATCTGCAAAAGTGACCCTGTTTATAACAAGGCTATGCCAAATAACTTCATGACCAAAGCAAAGCCCCAGAAAGCAAATATGGTAAATATCACACAAACTAACAGCGTGATGACAAACCCCAATTTAGGTAATAAATAGGGGAAAAGTAAAAACATGGGCAAGGTAGGTAGCACATACCAAAAAGTATAATAGGCGTGGTTGCCAATTTTATCGAGTGGTTGCTGTTCAACATAAAGCCAGATCAAAGTAAGCACCGTCACCAAGGGTAGGGCTGCGAATAAGGCGCCTAATTTATCGCTACGTTTTGCCAGTTCTGAAACCAGCACTACCACGCCAGCAGTGATTAAATACTTCATCAGCAAATATTGCATGGCCACTCCAGTTCACTTTTAAAAGATAACAACTTTCTACAAAAAAAAGAATAATATTTTTTGCGAGAAACAAAATCCGACTCAATGCTTCATCACTGGCTTTTCATCAGGTGAAAATGATGAAAATAGCCGTTTGTGGGTTATCTAGGTTAAAAAAGTATCAATATCAAACTAGGCATTTACAAGCGACAGTCTCATAACCGCGCTCATATTTAGCGTTTGACTACGCACTAGTCAAATTAAAAATCGCCTCACCCTGCCAACGCACTACACTCAAACACGGCGCGGCAATGCGCTGTTGCAAGCTGGTTACATTTTCTGCAAACATACACGCGTTTGGGTCAATCTCATTCGCCACCCAACCGGCAAGGGTGAGTCCACGGGCTTTTATCGCTTCAACCGTTAGTAGCGCATGATTGATGCAACCTAAGCGCATGCCCACCACTAAAACAATGGGAATATTAAGCCCAACGGCTAGGTCAGCTAAGGTTTGTGTTTGATTGAGCGGTACAAAAAACCCGCCAGCACCTTCCACAATCACTACCTCTGCCAACGTAGTTAGTTGCTGATAAGCGTTAATAATTGCATCTAAACTAATCACAACAGCCGCTTGCTCGGCCGCGATATGCGGTGCAATGGCTGGCGCAAACTGATAGGGGTTAATTAAATTTTTTGCAGCAACTACGTTACTGGCATGACTAAGTGCAATCACATCTTCATTTTGCAGCTCGCCCGGTTCGCCTCGCTCACGAGGTGCGCCCACTTCACAACCTGAAGCAATCGGCTTCATGCCAATCGCTTTTAAACCTGATTGTGCAAAATGTCGCACTAGGCGACTTGCAACATAGGTTTTACCTACATTGGTATCCGTGCCAATCACAAAATAAGACTGTGCCATATCGCTTTATTTGTTTCTAGGTTTAAAAGTTACAGGCGACACGCCATCATCAAACCTGGGCTTATCTTGCGCACGCCAAGCATGGCCATAGACTACTTCAAACGTGGCTGGCAATTTGCCATCTACACGAAACTGCTCATAACTTTGTTCTAGTTTTTCAAAAAATCCGCGTCCAAGCAAGCCACGCGCACGGCCATCGGTGGCGTTATGAGCGCCGATACTTTTAAGGTCGCGCATCACACTTTTTACGTCATCATAGGTGAGGGTAAATCTTTCCACGTCTAATACCGGTGCGCTAAAACCTGCCCTTACAAGCGCATCGCCGATGTCGTGCATATCAATAAAACGGCTCACACTGGTATATTCATTGCCGCTTGCGGCACTGCTTGCAACTCTTAACTCACGCAGTGTATCTGGGCCAAATGTGCTAAACATCAGTAGGCCTTCAGGCTGCAATACACGGTGAAACTCTTGCAGTGCAGCATCCAGATCATTACACCATTGAATGGCCAAGTTAGACCATATCAATCCGGTACTGGCACTTGCGAGCGGCAATGCTTCAATATCTGCACATAACAGGTTCTGCTTTGCACCGCCTAGCAATGATTTAAGCTTATGCACTAAACCTGAACCTAAGCCCATACTGGCACGTGTTTGTCGCGTTTTTTGCAGCATAGGGTAAGCAAAATCGAGTGAAACTATTTGAGATTTTTCATACCTTTTTTGTAGCGCATGGCTAGCCATGCCCGTGCCACAGCCCGCATCCAGTATCACTTGTGGATTAAGTTTAACTAAATCTAGCCGACTCAGCATTTCCTCACGCACTTGCTTTTGCAAGATGGCGGCGGCATCGTAAGTTTCTGCCGCACGGCCAAAGGAGGCGCGCGCACGGGCTTTATCGATGCGATAAATATCGTCTATTATCATGAGCTTAAAGTGGTGGCGGTTCTAAAAATTGCACAATCGCATCAATAAATTGCTCTTGATGCGACAAAAATGGCGCATGCGATGCGCCTGACATCACGCGTAAAAAACCCACCGGAAGTGTTTTCATCATCCAATGTGCGGCCTGTACAGGCGCCAAGGTATCTCTATCGCCATGCACCAGCAATGTGGGTTTTCTTAAATGCTCAATTTCAGCACGCAAGTCTGTTTCTAATAAAATATCAAGCGCACGATACAAGGTTTGCGAGGTCGGCATTGGGCGTTCTGCAAATTTATTACGTAACAGTTTTACTGTACTCCGTGCATCATTAGCACCCATGCATTGCAGCGTTAAAAACTGCGTCATGGTTTTGTGATAATCCTCATTCACATTATCAGCAAAATCACCAAATACTTCAGGCTCAATGCCGATATCCCATGTAGATTTGTATTCAACACTATCTTTATCAAAACTTCTATTCACAAAGCAAGGTGTTGCACCGACCAGCACCAGTCTGCGCACTAAATCAGGGTAATCCAGCGCTATACGCATAGCGATCTGCGCACCTAACGACCAACCCACGACATCAGCGTTTGCCGGTAGTATTTCTGACACTTTTTCTGCAACTGCATGCAAATGAAAAGGCTCTATCGGTCGGCTCAAGCCCATGCCCGGTAAATCTACAATATGCAGGGTAAACAGCTTACTCAGCCTTTTTACCAAAGGCTGCCACACGGCGCCATTCATGCCCCAGCCGTGCAGCAATACCAAGTTTTGCCCTGTGCCTATCACTTCAACATGGAGATTGTTAGCGATCATGCAACCAGCTCACTTTCCGCCTGATGGATGGCTGCAACTAGTTTTTGAACATCTTCTAATGTGTGTGCCGCCGAGAGTGATATGCGTAAGCGCGCCGTACCTACGGGCACAGTGGGTGGGCGTATCGCTGGTACTAAAATACCTAGCGTTTGTAAATATTCACTGAGTGCCAGCGCTTCTTTATTGCCGCCTACAATCAATGGTTGAATTGACGTATCTGAGGCCATTAACTGCCACTTTTTGAGCTTGAGATTATCTTTTAAATAAGCAATCAAGCGATTCAAATTCGCACGTAAATCGTCGCCCTGCTCTATCAATTTAACCGAAGCTGCCAGCGTTGCCGACAACGCAGGCGGCGCAGGGGTTGAATACACATAACTTTTTGCTTTTTGAATCAAGTAATCAATCACCACTTGCTCGCCAGCCACAAAAGCACCAGCAACGCCAGCCGCCTTACCTAAGGTTGCCATCATGATAATACGCGGTGATTTTAAATTAAAGTGGCTCAAACTGCCCTTGCCATGCTTACCCAGCACCCCAAAACCATGCGCGTCGTCCATGTACAAGTAGGCATCATACTTTTCACACAGCGCGAGGTATTCCGGTATCGGTGCAATGTCGCCGTCCATGCTGAATACCGCATCTACCGCGATTAACTTGTGTTTGGCCGTGCTAGCTTTAAGCAGATTTTCAAGCGCGGCAACATCGTTATGTGCAAAGCGGTTAAATTCTGCCAGTGAATAATAGCTGCCATCGTTTAAGCAGGCATGGTTGAGCTTATCGGCAAAAATTGCATCACCACGCCCGGCCAGTGCGCCTAGTGTGCCGATGTTCGCCATATAGCCCGTAGAAAACAATAGTGCGGCGGGTAAATTAACGAATTGTGCAAGCCGTTTTTCTAAATCATCGTGGTAACGATGATGCCCGGTAACCAAGCCAGAGGCACCACTACCCACGCCAGCGTCGCCAGCCGCTTGCTGCATAGCCGCAATCAATGTTGGATGATTAGCCAAACCTAAATAATCGTTACTGCAAAACGATAAATACGGCTTATTGTTAGCAACAATATGCTCGGCTTGTGGCGAATCTAATAGCCGCCGCTGGCGTAACAGGCCATCAATTTGGCGTTGATCAAGTTCTTTTTGTAGCGATTTAAGCATAAATTTTAGATTCTGTAGGAGCGAGTTTATTCGCGAATTACAAAGTTTTTTTGCGAATAAATTCGCTCCTACAATAATTTGAAACCCTTTTAGATTTTGTTAATGCCAAGCTTGGCAAACAGCTTTTTATCACTATCGGCTTCAGGATTACCTGTCGTCAGCAGTTTTTCACCGTAAAAAATACTGTTGGCACCCGCTAAAAAGCACATTGCCTGTATGCCGTCAGACATACTTTGGCGACCAGCGGATAAGCGCACATAGCTGGTTGGCATGGTAATACGCGCCGCCGCAATGGTACGCACAAACTCTAATGGGTCCAGCTCTTCTGTGCCATGTAATGGCGTGCCTTCCACTTGGGTCAGCAAGTTGATGGGCACACTCTCGGGCGGGCGCTCCATATTAGCCAATTGCGCCAACAGTCCTGCACGTTGATTACGAGATTCGCCCATGCCGATAATACCGCCGCTACATACGTTAATATCAACGCTACGCACGCGGTCTAACGTTTCTAGCCTGTCTTGATAAGTACGCGTGGTAATCACTTCACCATAAAATTCAGGTGCAGTATCCAGATTATGGTTGTAATAATCCAAACCTGCATCTTTCAATTGCTCGGCTTGGCCTTCTTTCAACATGCCTAAAGTCGCACAGGTTTCCAAGCCCATGGCTTTTACTTCTGCAATCATTTTAAGCACAGGTTCTAAATCACGCTGTTTTGGGCCACGCCATGCTGCACCCATACAAAAACGGCTGGCGCCATTGTCTTTTGCCTCTTGCGCAGCTGCCACCACATCATCCAGCGCCATCAGCGGCTCACTCTCAACCTCCGTGTGGTAACGCGCCGCCTGCGGGCAATAACCACAATCTTCAGAACAGCCACCGGTTTTAATCGAGAGCAAAGTGCTCACTTGTACGGCATTCGGGTCAAAATTTTCGCGGTGCACTGTTTGCGCGCGATACATCAAATCACTGAAAGGCAATTCGTATAAGGCAACAATCTCGTCCACACGCCAACGGTTAACGGTTTTTTCTTCATGAGAATGGCATGACTTATTTAAGCCAGCTTTTATATTTTCGGTATTGATAATAGCCTCTGTGCCAAGTGTGGTTGCACTGGGCGTTGTCGCGCATGAGTCCGTTGATAGTCCAAGCATTGTTAGTTCCTTTATATTCAACGAAATCAGTATTCGCTGAAATTTGAGATAGAATTTAGGTGTGATTATACCTTGTCAACAAAACAGCCTGCAAACTTTGAACAGTAGATTAAAATTTAAGCAAATTTGCATACTGTGCGCCAGCCATGAGGGTGGTGAGTTAGGCATCTGCAAGCCATGCTTAAACGACTTATCATGGCACAGCTCGCCACAATGCCTGCAGTGTGGGCTCATCTCGGATGGCTCAATCTGCGGCAACTGTTTAAAAGCACCACCCAGTTTTGATGCAACCCACGCACTATTCAGTTACGACTACCCAGTAGATAAGCTGCTGCAACACTATAAATACAAAGAAACCTTACATTTAGCCAATACCTTTGCCGCCTTACTGACAAATAAAATACAACCAAGCACACACACCCATAAAATTGACCGCATCATCCCCATGCCTATGCATGCGACACGCCTCAAACAGCGCGGCTTTAATCAGGCATTAGAGGTCGCACGGCTGATGGGTAACAACATGCAAATCAAACTAGATTATCAATCTTGCCAACGCATCAAATATACGCCGCCACAAGCCAGCTTATCACTTAAAGAACGTATCAAGAGCATACGCGGCGTGTTCAACTGCGCGCAAAGTTTGCAAGGTTTAAACATTGCACTGGTAGATGATGTGATGACTACAGGCGCCAGTTTGAACGAGTTAGCTAAAACATTAAAACAAGCCGGCGCCGCCCATGTAGAATGCTGGGTCATCGCAAGAACATTGCCTAAACCTTACTAATCAAAAACTTATGTTTACAATTGTATTATTTGAACCAGAAATACCGCCCAACACTGGCAATATCATCAGGCTATGTGCCAATACCGGCGCAGATTTACATCTGGTAAAACCACTTGGCTTTACGTTAGAAGACAAACAACTCAAACGTGCGGGGCTGGATTATCACGAATACGCCAATCTAAAAGTACATGAAAATTGGACCGACTGTAAAGCGGCATTGGCAGGCAGGCGCCTCTTTGCAATCACGACCAAAGGCAGTACGCGGCATAGCGATATTGAATTTAAAGTGGGCGATTGTTTTGTATTTGGTCCGGAAACTCGCGGTTTACCTGAGAAAATTCGTCAAGAGTTTACAGCTGAACACCGCTTACGGTTACCGATGCTACCTAATAGTCGTAGTTTGAATTTATCAAACTCTGCCGCAGTGTTGTTATACGAAGCTTGGCGGCAAATTGGGTTTGAAGGCGGAGTGTAAAAACACATTCTCTAAACCTACCGTTCACTTTGACCGGCCTAGGGGACAATAGCTATAAAAACTAAACACCCTCTGGTTTTTGATCACGCCCCAATAGATCCATCACCGCTTCTTTTGCGCTTTTACCGTGTGATAAAGCTTGATTCACCTCGTAGGTAATCGGCATGTCCACGCCAATAGTTTCAGCGCGGCGCATCACTTCACGCGCGGTGTTCACGCCTTCTGCCACGTGACCGAGCCCTTGCAGAATATCACTCAGGCTTTTACCGCTGGCAAGTTGCAAGCCGACCTCTCTGTTTCTGGAATATTGCCCAGTACAGGTTAAAATTAAATCTCCCACGCCAGCCAAGCCCATAAAAGTTTCAGTTTTAGCACCTAGTGCCACGCCAAAACGGGTCATTTCAGCCAAGCCGCGTGTAATCATGGCGGCACGCGCATTGTTGCCAAAGCCCATACCATCCGAGATACCTGCCGCTATCGCCATTACGTTTTTAACCGCACCACCGACTGAAACCCCAATCACATCGGTAGTGTGATAAACACGCAAATTGGCACCATGTATCAATAAAGCCGCTTCATTGGCAAAAACTTCATCATTCGCAGCCAGTGTGACTGCGGTTGGTAAACCACGCACCAACTCAGCCGCAAAACTAGGCCCTGACAATGCGCCCCATTTTTGCCCAGAGGAATCAGCCGCGCCTAACTCTTCAAGTGCTACTTCATACGGCAACTTTGCAGTTAGCGGCTCCAAACCCTTATGCGCCCAAATAATCGGCAACTGACAGCCAAGCTGCTTGATGTCTTTCAAGATTGCTCGAAACCCTGCTGTAGGCACTACGGATAAAATCAGGTCTGCGCCATCAAGCGCGGTTTGCAAATTGTCCTCGATTTGTAATTGGTCATTAAATTTAAAGTCACCCAAGTACATAGGATTGGCGCGTGCTTTACGCATACCCGATACATGGCCCGCATTGCGCGCCCAAAGTGACACTTGGTGGCGCTGACTAATGTTCATTGCCAACGCGGTACCCCAGGCACCAGCACCAAGAACCGCTATTTTTGTCATTTAATTAAAACCCCAGGTTGATGAAACCAAAATAAAACCAGTGGCTCCGTCACGATGCCGCACCTTAAGCCAGCCGTTGTTTGGCTTTGTATCCACCACTTCCAATAGCACGCCTTTTTCTAACGTGGCAACCAAGCTGGCGCTGGCATCAGCGGCTTGCCTTATTTCAGCCTGATTGATAGTAATCATCACCGTGCGCTTATCAGACAACTGCTTGGTTTCTACCCAGTTAATACTGCCCTCTGCATCACGCACTTTCAGCCAATCACCCAGATTAACAATAATTTCAACAGGGTAATATTGGCTAAGTAGCAGGACTTTTTTTGCGGAACTTGAAGGCGCGTCATAAAGTACCGCTTTAGGTACCGACACTGATTTAAACTCTAGCGCTGATGCCGCAACAGGCATCAACACTAAAGATAATATGATTAAAACTTTGCTAAATTGAGACATCAACTTAGTGTGTTGCGGTGTTTGCAGTCTCAGCCTGTTGCTGTTTTTGTTGCGCAAACAAGGCTTCAAAGTTAATTGGGTTGAGCAACACTGGTTGAAAACCGCCACGGATGACTAAATCCGAGATGCTTTCACGCGCATAAGGGAACAAAATGTTAGGGCAAGTAATGCCAACAATCATTTCAATGTTTTCTTCAGGCACATTGCGAATATGGAAAATACCCGCTTGTGTTACTTCAACCAAAAACACGGTTTTGTCTTCAATTTTTGAAGTTACTGTGACTTTAATTGCCACTTCAAATACGTTTGCTTCAATTTGCTGCGCAAAATTGCTTAACTCGATAGCCACTTGCGGCTGCGTGCGATCTGTAAAAATTTGCGGTGCATTAGGAATCTCTAATGAAGCGTCTTTAACGTAAATTTTTTCGATACTAAAGCCTGGTTGTTGTGTCTGTTCTTCATTGTTAGCGACTGGTGCTGCGTTGTTATCTTCTTGTGCCATGATTCTCTACTTAAAAATGTTAATTGAATGGGTTAATGACAATGCTAAAAAATCAGCGGCTATTTTAACAGACTTTAGGGCACCTCTAATAATTCAAGTTACTCAGCCAGACAAAGCGCGAGTAAAAAATTGTGACGCAGCATATGGTTGATATGTAAGGAATAATTTTTTATGAGCAACGCAGTATCGCAACGGAAATTGAATTAATAGAGATGCCCTTTATGCTGCCAGTAACGAATCAAGCCCGCCTGCCAAATCCAGCGCGCGCAAATCATCAAAACCACCTATATGTCGATCATCAATGTAAATTTGCGGCACAGTACGGCGGCCTGTTTTTTGCATCATTTCATCGCGCTTTTCTGGCTGCAAATCAATGCGAATTTTATTGATTTCTGTCACGCCCTTACTCATTAGCAAACGCTCGGCATTCATACAATAAGGACAAACCGCTGTGGTGTACATCAAAACATTGGCCACTTACTGCCCCTCTTTTACAATTGGCAATTTTGCTTCTATCCAGGCATTCACGCCGCCTTGCAGATAATTAACTTGCTTATAGTCTGCCTTGCGCAAAATATCACAGGCCTTGGCAGAGCGCGCACCATGCTGGCAATTCACCAAAATCGGTTTATCTTGATATTTTTTAAGTGTATTCAAACGTTCCACCAACTTATCCAGTGGAATATGTTTAGCATCCACAATATGACCACTGGCAAATTCCGCATCATCACGTACATCCAGCACAATTGCATGGCTACGATTGATTAAGGTGATCGCCTCGGCTGTGCTTAAATTTGGCACGCCACCCGCGCCCTTTTTTAGGGCTGGCAATAACAACATGATGCCCGAACCCACAGCCAAACCTATCAGCAAAGCATTTTTTATAATAAATTCCACGCATTTCCTCTCAAAATAAAATCAGATTTAGGGGTCGGTTATAAGCACAAGATTTTAAATCAGGTAAAGCATCAATAAAAAAATAACAACGCATCATAACGAAAAATATTGACGCTATAGCAACACCCTTAAATTTACAGTCCGATTTTACGTGTAATTAAGCTAAAATGGTGACATTGCTCCCATAAATTTATGCAAATATTTAAGGCGAAACATTATGTCAACGTCCGCGACTAGCACAAACACCACACCTGTCTGCTTACTCATTTTAGATGGCTTTGGCTATCGTGAAGAAATGAGCGATAACGCGATTGCACAAGCCAAAAAACCCAACTGGGATGCGCTTTGGAAAAACTTCCCGCATACGCTGATCAATGCCTCAGAACATTATGTAGGATTACCTGATGGCCAAATGGGCAATTCAGAGGTAGGCCATCTTAACATTGGTGCCGGACGTGTCGTGTTTCAAGACTTTGAGCGCATCAACAACAGCATTGCCAGCGGCGAGTTTTTTGAACATGCCGAATTAAAACCGGCATTACTCAATATTAAAAACAATCAAAAAGCCTTGCATATTTTCGGGCTACTCTCAAACGGCGGCGTACACAGCCACCAAGACCACATTCACGCCATGATTAAAATGGCCGCCAAACATGGTTTAAGTAAAGTGTATATTCATGCGTTTTTAGATGGTCGTGATACGCCTCCCGTGAGCGCCGCGCCTTTTATCGAGGCCTTAGAGCAACAATGTAAAACTCTGGGTGTAGGCAAAATCGCCTCTATTAGCGGCCGCTTTTATGGCATGGATAGAGATAAACGTTGGCCGCGCGTAGAAGCCGCCTACAAACTATTTACTGAGGGCATCGGTGAGTTTGTGGCCGAGACCGCCGCCATTGGTCTACAAGATGCCTATACGCGAGGTGAAAATGATGAGTTCGTCAAAACTACGGCTATTCGCAAAGCAGGTGAAGCGCCTGTGCATTTAGAAGACGGCGATTTAGTCGTGTTCATGAACTTTCGCTCCGACCGCGCGCGCCAACTCACACACGCCTTACTAGCTGAAGATTTTGACGGCTTCCACCGTCGCCATGTGCCTAAATTAGCAGGCTACTTTACACTCACCATGTACGACAAAAAAGAAACCAAAACCACAGCCCTGTTTCCACCACAAGAAGTGCGCAATACCTTTGGAGAATATTTATCTAACCTTGGCTTAACGCAACTAAGAATTGCCGAAACTGAAAAATATCCGCATGTGACTTTCTTTTTTAACGGCGGTGAAGAAACCGTTTTTGCAGGTGAAGACAGAATCCTGGTACCGTCTCCGCAAGTAGAAACCTATGATTTGCAACCTGAGATGAGCGCTTATGAAGTCACTGAAAGACTTGAAGAAGCTATTCTCAGCCAAAAATACAATGCCATCATTTGCAACTACGCCAATTGTGACATGGTAGGCCATTCCGGCAATCTAGGTGCTGCCATTGCCGCAGTAGAAACCTTAGACACCTGCATCGGACGCGTGGTAAATGCCATGCAAAGCATCGGCGGTGAGGTACTGATTACCGCAGACCACGGCAATGCAGAGCTCATGTACGATGTTGAAAATCAACAACCGCATACACAACACACCACCAACTTAGTGCCGTTGATTTACATAGGTCGAGAAGCTACACTAAACAACGGTGGTGCATTGTCTGATTTAGCGCCCACACTACTGCACATGATGGGCTTAGCGCAACCTGGTGAAATGACGGGTAAAAATTTAGTGCAAGTTAAAGTGTGATATTAAAGCTTAAGTTTTTTAGTCTAATGATGCGCAATCAACCTTTTCGTTTGGCTTCAATAGCGGCCTTAATGACCGCATTGCTATTACACACGCCGTTAGTGTTGGCTGAAAAAAAACCAGCACAGCCCAAACAGGCGTTGAGCGATTTGCAGCAACGTTTAGAGTCCCTAAAAAAAGAGCTGGGCAACTCCCAAGAAGCGCACAAAGACGCAGCCGATGCACTGAAAGAAAGTGAACAGGCAATTAGCGAAGCCAACAAAAAACTATATGAAATCAATCAACGCCAACAGCAAAATAAAAAAAACCTCACGCGGCTTGAGGCTGACGCCTCATCAACCAATCAATTACTGTTGCAACAACAAAACCTATTAAGCCGACAACTTTACCAGCAATACAGCCACGGCCAACCCAGCTACCTGCAGATGATTTTGCAAAATGAACGTCCCAGCGAAATAGCACGCGATATTCATTATTTTTCATACGTTGCCAAAGCACGAACTGAGTTAATTCAAAAAATGCAAGGCAACCTTGCCAAGTTAACCAAACTCAATGAAGAAACGGCAGCCGCGTTAAAAGAAGTTAGCGATCTTAAACAAAAACAGGTAGATGAACGCCGCACTTTACAACGCGAGAAACAAGAAAAATCTAAAGTCGTTAAATCACTTTCACAGCAAATTGCATCGCAACGCGGTGAAATCAAAAAACTGAAACGCGATGAAAAGCGACTCTCAAAATTGGTAGAACGTTTAGCCAAGATTATTCCAGCTAAACCAAAACCCAAAACCACAAAAAATAGCACCTCTATTAATGTTGCAAATAATAAAAAAACCAATCAAATTATCGCCAACAACAATGCCTTACCTAGCGATGAGTTTGCGGGCGCTAACTTTGCCGCACTCAAAGGTAAGCTACGGCTACCAGTGCGCGGTGAGGTCACCAACCGTTTTGGTGCCAGCCGCGAAGATAGTGGCGTTTCATGGAAAGGGCTATTCATCAAGGCCAATGAAGGTACAGAGGTGAAGTCTGTTGCCAGTGGTCTTGTGGTTTTTGCTGACTGGTTACGTGGCTTTGGTAATTTAGTAATTGTGGACCATGGCGATGGCTATTTGAGCTTATACGGAAATAATCAAGCCATATTAAAACAAGCTGGTGAAGTAGTACGCGGCGGTGATGCAATCGCATCCGTTGGCAACAGCGGTGGCAACGAAGCTAACGGAGTTTATTATGAGTTGCGCCTGCAAAGCAGACCTTTCGACCCACTAAGTTGGAGCAGATTGAATTAGCTAGTATTTGTTAATACGGTTTACCTAAAGCGCATGTAGCCGTTTCTGGAAGTTAATAAAACAAATTTCTGATTTCATTAACACCACTGAATGCATCGGAAATTTAGTACTATTTTAGCTTAGTTAAATTGGAGAATCCGGATTAGCCTAACGCTGGAGGTGTAAATAATTTTGCGTAAACATCATTTTGCAGGAACCTGCTTTTCAGAAATGGATAAAAAACGACCTTACCAAAAGCTTTACCCAACGATTTAATTGATAGCCTGCGATCAAACTACAAGAAGCCAAAAAACCTGATAAGTGAGAATGGTTTCTCGGTAGTCAAGTAACAATTGAAATTGATGGTACATATATTGCTTAGGATATATTACGACAACTTAATTTGGACGAAATAACATGTCCCCTGCACCTGTTTCCAGTCGCGTTGCGCTGGTGACTATTTACGAAATTGGCAAAATTCTTAGCTCTTCGCTAGATCAGCATAAGACTTTGCGCCAAGTACTGCATGTCATTGCCACCCATCTTAATATGCAGCGCGGCATGATATGCGTGCGCAAAGACCTGGATGACCTCAGTATTATTGCCTCAATTGGCTTTAGTCAGGAAGAAACTGCACGTGGTCGATTTGCCGTAGGCGAAGGGGTTACTGGGCGAATTTTTCAAACAGGCTTCCCTGCTATTATCCCTAATGTGGCACATGAGCCACTTTTTTTGAACCGTACTGGTGCAAAAAGACTAATAAAAGATCAGGCTATCTCGTTTTTAGGTGTTCCCATCAAGGTAGGCCGGGAAACTATCGGCGTACTCTCATTTGAACGCAACGCGAGTGACCATTGGCATGGTTTTGAAGATGATTTGCAATTACTGGGTATGGTGGCCAATTTAATCGGCCAAACCTTGCGACTGCACCAACAAGTGACCAGTGATAGAGAGCAGCTGTTGCAAGAGAAATTTCGCTTGCAAAAAGAACTGGGGGGTAAGTACAGTCTGGAAAATGTTATTGGTCAATCCAAACGCATGCAAGAGGTGTTTGCAGATGTGCACATGGCTGCCCCTGGCAAAAGCACTGTTTTGCTACGCGGTGAATCTGGCACAGGTAAAGAGGTTATTGCCAGATCTATTCACTTTTTGTCTTCGCGCAAGAACAAACCCTTCATTAAAGTCAATTGTGCTGCATTGACTGAAAGCTTGCTTGAATCCGAGCTATTCGGTCACGAGAAAGGCGCTTTTACTGGTGCGTTACAAGAGCGCATAGGGCGCTTTGAACAGGCAAACGGCGGTACATTATTTTTGGATGAAATTGGTGATGTTTCACCTGCTTTCCAAGTTAAATTACTGCGTGTTTTGCAAGAACGAGAATTTGAACGTGTAGGCGGCAATAAGACGATTAAAGTGGATGTACGCCTGATTTGTGCGACAAATCGCAATTTGGAAGAAGCTGTAAACAAAGGTGATTTTCGCTCTGATTTATATTTCCGCATTAATGTCATTTCAATACATTTACCACCATTACGTGAGCGAAGAGATGATATTCCACTATTGGTAGAGCGCATTTTGTCACGATTTAATCGCGACAATAACGCGAAAATAGGCATTACACCAGAGGCGATGCATGTACTTTCTAACTGCCATTGGCCAGGCAATGTTCGTGAACTGGAAAACTGTGTGGAACGCTTTGCTACTATGTCGCGTAGCAATCTCATTCATGAAGTGGATATTCCTTGCCAAACTAATCAGTGTTTATCTTCCACCTTGTGGAAATACCGGCCCTCAGGTGGAGTAATCCCTATTGCACCCATTGCAGATGAACCGTTACACACATCATCCAAGCTTGAAAAACCTGACACGCCAGATGATGAGCATGGGCCTTTTTCTCAAACCGAGCGAGAACAACTGATCACCGCTATGGAAAAAAGTGGTTGGGTACAAGCCAAGGCTGCACGATTACTTAACCTTACACCTCGCCAAATGGGGTATGCGTTGCGAAAATACAATATTGAGGTTAAACGGTTTTAGCTATCGATTCGACATATGCAGACTCACGACTACAACTGGTCGCATTAACCTCATGAATGTGACCAGTTTTTTTGCAGCAAAAGCACAAATTAAATAACACATCACCACCTGCGTTTTGTTCATTACAAATCCAACATTTTCATCTGTATCTTTCGCGACAATCACAGCATTTTGTCGCAATCACGACAAGCCTAACTCAGACCAAACTCCCCGTATAACCGCATGTTTCATGGCCTAAAAAAATAAATTATGCCGTGGCACGTGTTTTGCATGGTGATAGGTAAATAGACTATTAAGGTCATTACCTTTAAGGGATCTCACTATGGAATCTGCTCTAGAAACTGCATCGCAAAACGCATCGCCTAGCTTAAGTCGCTTAAAACCGCTGACGGGCATCAAGATTGAAGTTGCAGGACAGCCGGAGTCTTCAGGCTGTGGCACTACTGGCGGCGAAGGTAAAGCCAGCTGCGGCACATCGGATGGCCCCGATGACATGTCACCTGAGGTTTGGGAAAAAGTAAAAAACCATCCCTGCTATTCTGAAGAAGCGCATCACCACTATGCTCGCATGCATGTGGCCGTAGCACCAGCTTGCAATATTCAATGTAATTACTGTAACCGTAAGTACGATTGCTCGAATGAATCCCGTCCGGGTGTGGTGTCACAAAAACTGACCCCAGATCAAGCCGTGAAAAAAGTCATTGCTGTAGCCAGTGAAATTCCGCAGATGACTGTGCTTGGTATTGCCGGCCCTGGCGATGCACTTGCCAGCCCACAAAAAACCTTTGAAACATTTCGCCAGTTGCAGGAACAAGCACCAGACATCAAGCTATGTCTATCAACCAATGGCCTGATGCTACCTGACTTTGTGGATGAAATCTGCAAGTACAACATTGACCACGTCACCATCACCATCAATATGATAGACGCGGAAGTCGGTGAAAAAATATACCCGTGGATTTTCTATAACCATAAACGTTATTACGGCCGTGAAGCGGCGCAGATTTTGACAGAACGTCAAATGCTGGGCTTGGAAATGCTCACTGCTCGCGGTGTACTTACCAAAATTAACTCCGTCCTCATTCCAGGGGTGAATGACAAACATCTGTATGAAGTGAATCGTGCGGTTAAATCGCGCGGTGCTTTCCTGCACAACATCATGCCGCTAATTTCAGAAGCTGAACATGGCACGGTGTACGGCCTTACTGGTCAACGCGGCCCATCAGCGCAAGAGTTAAAAGAAGTCCAAGATGCTTGTATGGGTGGAGCGAACCTGATGCGTCACTGCCGCCAATGCCGTGCTGATGCGGTTGGCTTGCTCGGTGAAGACCGTAGCGACGAATTCACGCTCGACCAGATCGAACAGATGGATGTGGTGTATGACTTGGAAAAACGTCGTGCTTATCAAGAAAATGTCGAAGCCGAACGCCAGGCGCAACAAAACGCCAAGCACACGGCACTGGCAACCGTAACAGACAGAGCAGAAGACAATATGAAAGTGTTGGTTGCTGTAGCCACCACTGGCGGCGGCAAGGTCAACGAACATTTTGGCCATGCGACTGAGTTCCAGATTCACGAAATCACCACCACTTCAACCACCTTCGTTGGCCACCGCCGTGTGGATCTTTATTGCCAAGGCGGCTTTGGTGAAGATGAGCAACTGCCATCCATCGTCAATGCCATCAACGACTGTCATGCAGTGTTAGTGGCAAAAATCGGCGCTTGCCCACGCGAGGAACTCTTGGCGGCTGGCATTGAGCCAGTGGATGCATACGCTCACGAATTTATTGAGAAAGCAGCACTGACTTGGTTTGCCGATTACCGTGCCCGTGTCGCAAAAGGCGAAATTGTTCATAAAGAACGTGGTGATGCCGCTATTCGCCAAGGCGCATTCATGGCGGCTTAACCGAGTATTCATTACAAGCAATCATTATTTAGTTTCAAGATTTACATTTAATTAGGAGAAATAACATGGCATACAAAATCGTAGGTTCCCAATGTACAGGTTGCTCAGCGTGTGAGCCTGAGTGTCCAAACGTCGCTATTTATGAAAAAAATGGCGTATTTCTGATCAAGCCAGAAAAATGTACCGAGTGCCTTGGTCACTTTGACGAAGCACAATGCGTAGCCGCATGCCCTGTGGACAATACTTGCATTATTGACACGGCCTATCCACGTTACCAAGCAGCTTAAGGAGTAAAAATGGCGCTCTCAATCACCCCAAAGGCTGAAAAATTCATCGGCCGCATGCTGCGCTTTAATGGCGGCACCCCTGCACATGGCTTTAGATTAGTGGTGAGCCCAGGCGGCTGTTCAGGCCTAAGCTCAGAATTCACCGTTGAAGCTGCGCCACTTGAAGGCGATGCCATCGTAGAAGCCAATGGCTTAAAACTCTTTCTGCCTGCGGAATCACGCATTCTGCTAGAAGGCGCAACCATAGACTTCAAAGATACACCTATGGAGTCAGGCTTAACCTTCATTACTGCACAAGGCGGCAATTGCGGCTGTAGCAGCAGTGGTGATAGTCACGGTCACGGCCACGACCATTCTGGCCCAGCAACGGTCAGCATTGAAAGCATTCAACGTAAGCATTAGGGTTAAGTCACTTTCATGGACAATGAAGCACTAGAGAATGTTTGGTTTGCAAATCGTTACCGTGATTTATCTCCAGTAGCTGAGGAACAGTTACGCCTTGCAAGCCATGCCTATGCCGACAGCGTCAAAGCTGAAATGCACTTGGCTCTTGCCAAAGCAATTGCGCCAAACAACCCTGTGGTACGCATTGGTGAATACCGCTACTACTTTTACAAAGGCCGCTTGCCTGAAGCGCTAAAAGTTGCCGAGGCTTGTTTGGTAGCGGTTGCGCAAGAGCTTGATTTACCGAGCCAATGGCAACAAGTGATGCCACATCATGCCAACTTTTCAGATGATGAGCCTGCTCACCGCTTTTATCTATTTTGTTTAAAAGCCTACGCTTACTTGCTACTACGTTTAGACCAGATCGAAACTGGCTGGGCCGCCACTGATAAATTATTGTTGCTGGATCCTGCAAACAAAATTGGCGGAATGGTGTTGCTAGACGTGTTATTGCGCATGGACATGGACGACTATGATGATTAACACTGGGATGACTAACGACAGGATGATTGATAACGATATCCCGAGTGTCGATTGGCAAGGCGCGAATATTAGCTGCGATACTTGTGCGCATACCGATAGATTGTCACTCGGTACCTGCGCACCATTAAGTGCCTGTGTGCATGATCGTTATGCCAAGCGTATAGACCGTTTTTTTGGAACCAACCCGGGATTAGCTAGCCTCTATATTGAACACCCATATTTTGAAGTGCGCGCAGTGGCCGCAAAATATCTGGATTTATTTCAGTTAAACCGCTTGGTGAACGACCCAGATGAAACCGTGCGTGCCAGTGTCGCATTGCGGTTACCGCCAAAATTATTACCCAAACTCATTCACGACAACGAGCGTGAAGTCCGCATTCGGGTGGCATTGCGCCTTGAGCCATCGTCACTCAGCATCATGCTAAACGACCCTGACTATTATGTACGTGTCGTGATTGCACGCCGCATTGCGCCTAGCCTGCTGTTTCATTTAGTGCGCGATAGCGACGCTTCCGTCAGGCGCGAAGTCGCCATCAGAATTAGTGTTGAATGGCTCACCATGCTCGCCAACGATAGCGACGAAGACGTACGCCTCACTGCCATTCGCAGGCTACCGTCTGGGCTGCTAGCACCCTTCCGTTTCGATACTGACTGGCGCATACGTTTGGAAGCAGCGCAACGTGTACCAACAATCTACCTCGCCGATTTAGCCAAAGATGAAGATGAAATCGTTGCCGCGACCGCACGTGAACGCCTTGATCCAGAGTCTCCCTTGAATACCAACCAACAAAGTGAGAATGCACATGGGCACTAAAATCAGCCGTGATAGCGGCATCGTCGAGCTAGTGAATCAGCCTAAGTTTGATTATGGGCAAAAAGTGTATTCAAAAAAATACGTGCGTAACGATGGCACGTTTCCCGGTCGTGAAGTGGGCGACATTTTGGTGAGTAAAGGCGATGTCGGTTATGTCACCAGCATCGGCACTTTTTTACAGCAGTTTTACATCTACGGCATCGACTTTTACGAATTAGGTTATCGCGTTGGCATGCGTGGCAAGGAACTTGCTCTAGTAGAAGAAGAGACTGAAGAAGACTTTGATGAATCAGCAACTGCAGGTGAAGAAATAATGGAAAGCGAGACCAATCATGGCTGAACAGCAAATACCTAAATACCAGTGGGGGCAAACCATCAGCAGCCAAACTGACATCACCAACGACGGCAGCTATCCAGACATACCTGTAGCAGGCATGCTGGTTGAGCAAGGGATGCAAGGTGAAATCGTCAATGTTGGCAACATTGAAGAAACTGGTGCGCCCATCTATCTGGTCGAGTTTAGCAATGGCAAAGTCGTCGGCGTGCTTGAAGAAGAAATCGCACTAATTTAGCGCTATCAATATGACCGCCGCACCAATATATTCCGAAGTTTGCCCCCACCCGAATGAGGTGGATCGCAAACGCATCGAAAAAACACTGGCTGAACGCGAACGCTATAAATACGTTGCGCCAAAAGTGTTGCCCGATGTCGAAGGTTATCTGGTGCGCAGCCCTTGCTGCTCAAGAAGCGTAGACCCAGAAGGCGGCGAAATCGACATTGCGCGCATTGAATATCAATCTGGCGACTTCTGGCGTTTGTATCAAAAAGATGATGACAAGCAGTATTGGCGTCCACATTCAGAATACCTAAGCCTGCCCATGTTATTGGCACGGCTTATCGCAGACCCTAAAAAGGAGTTTTGGCGATGAATATGATTTATATGGATAACAACGCCACCACGCGTGTACTGCCCCCAGTGCTAGAGGCCATGCTGCCTTGGTTCTCAGAGCATTATGGCAACGCCTCCAGCAGCCACCAATTCGGGCAACGTGCCAAAGAAGCGATGATTGCGGCACGGGCAAGTGTTGCCAAGTTTCTGAATGCTAGTCCGGCGGAAATCATCTTTACCAGCGGCGCGACTGAATCAAACCACATGGCGATTTTAGGTGCCTTATCAGCAAACCCGACACGCCGCCGCATTGTGACGAGCATGGTTGAGCATTCATCTACCTTGCGTTTATTGGATGACCTTGCCAGCACAGGTGTTGAAATCATCCAGATTCCTGTCAATGCAAACGGCGACTTGAACATGGACGCGTTAGCAGTAGCGGTGAATGAAGACACCGCACTAGTCACGCTCATGCATGCCAACAATGAAACTGGCGTGCTCTTCCCTATCGCCAAGGCCGCCAGCATCGCGCATGACAAAGGTGTTTTATTCCATACCGATGCCGCGCAAACCGCCGGCAAGATTGCACTGGATGTACGCCAACTGGGCTGCAATTTACTTTCATTCTCAGGCCATAAACTGCATGCCCCAAAAGGCGTGGGGGTGCTGTATGTGCGCAAAGGCTTAACGCTTAAGCCTTTGCTTTACGGGCATCAAGAACGCCGCCGCCGTGGCGGTACAGAAAACCAGACCGGTATTGTTGGCTTAGGCATCGCCTGCCAACTCGCGCAGCAACATTTGGCAGAACAACCAAAATCCATCGCCCTATTACGCAACACACTTGAACAAGGCATTGTCAGCAGCTTGCCATTCGCGCATGTGAATGGTGGCGGACTACGTGTACCCAATTCCAGCAGCATCTGTTTTGTCGGGCTACATGGTGAGGAATTACTGCATAAACTAGGTCAGGCAGGGATTATGGCGTCACTAGGCAGTGCATGTAGCGCTGACGGCACAGACCCTTCGCATGTTTTGCTGGCGATGGGCTTAAATCGTGAAGATGCGTTGAGCTCCATCCGCTTTTCGCTTTCTAAAGAAACTACAGAAGACGAAGTTAACAAGGTCATTAAAACAGTCGTTCACATAGCCACCGCAATGCACACCTCCATTGCCGCTTAATTAGAAAAAGGATAGCACATGAAAATTATGATTCGACGTAACGAAAAAGGCGAACTCTCCGCCTATGTCCCTAAAAAGGATTTAGAGGAGCCTATCGTCTCGCATGAAAACCCAGATTTATGGGGCGGCATTATCAAGCTTGCCAATGGCTGGCAGTTAGCACTACCTGAAATGCCAGAAGGCACGCGCCTACCCATCACCATTGAAGCAAAAAAATTAACCGAAGAATCGGAGTAGAAAAATGTGCATCTCAACTGAAACCATGAAAGATATTGAGCTATCCCTGCTCGACTTTCACAAAATATCTAACAACCCACTGCCTATGCTCAAAGGTAGCTTTCCTGAACTGTCGTTCCTGCGTATGGCAGATGCAGACATAGATGAAGCGCCATTCCGCTCACTGGTTAATTACAATTTATATTTATTAGACGGTCGTGATCATTGCGTGCAAATCACTAACAACCTCAGCGATGCCACCGCTGTCGTCATCGCGCATAAATAAGCCACATATGACCGATGCTAATGCCATGACTGAAACTTGGATCTCACTTTCTGACCCTGACTATTCTGCAACAGAATTATCAGCCATCGAGGTAGTGCTCAACCGCGCCTCGCAATCAGAAGGCCATATCACCAAAGCTTTTGAGACATCCTTCGCCGCCTACGTAGGTCGCCGCCATGCGATTGCCGTGAGTGGCGGCACTATTGGCATGTTGCTGGTGTTAAAAGCAGCTGGCATTGGTACTGACGATGAAGTGATTAGCTCAGGCTACAGTTGGCGGCAGACCGCACACGCCATTGCTTGGGCAGGCGCCACGCCAGTATTAGCGGAAATTGATTACTGGTCGCAAACCTTATCACCTGAGAAAGCCGAAGCTAAACTCACCGATAAAACCCGTGCAATTTTAGCTACCAATGTGAATGGTCACCCAGCGGCTTGGGATCAGCTACAAACCTTAGCGAAAAAGTCTGGCACACTATTGATTGAAGATGCCACGGAATCTATCGGCTCACGTTACCAAGGCAAGATGGTCGGCACTTTTGGTGATGTATCTGTGTTTGATTTTTCAGAACTATCACCATTATGCTGCGGCCAAGCTGGCATGATCGTCACCGACGATGACACACTGGCCTTAAAAATACGCCATTTTAGAAGCCGCCAACGCCATGAACGCGCCTCGCTCACAGCTACTTTACGCCCTCCTTTAGACGCAGGCATTTCCGAGGTCACCGCGGCGCTGGGCTTGGTGCAGTTACAACGCTTGCCAGTGATTCTCGCCAAACGTAAACAAGTCGAGGCTTGGTATCAGGCGCAAATATCGAGCTTTGAAGGCATCAAACCGCCCTACATCGCACCGGGTGTGGATGAAGTACATTGGTTTCTCTACACCGTGCATTTAGGCACCCGCTTCAGTGGCAGTAGCCGCGATGCCTTGGTTGATGATCTGGAAACCGAAATGGTTGAAAGCTCCGCCTATTGCCAACCATTACATTTACAACGTGCCTATATTGAACATTACGGCTACCGCAAAGGCGATTTGAAAGTCACAGAAAAAGTAGCCGACCGTGCCATAGCACTGCCCTTGCACGGCCAGATCACCGAAGACCAAGTGGCCTTTATTGTTAAAACGGCTAAAGATGCGTCGATTAATGTCGGCGCCGGTGCGGCGATTTACTAAGTAAGGCGCACTCGCCATACAACTTATTTTAGGAGTAACCATCATGACCACCACAGCTCTGCAAGAAATATCAAACGCACTTGCCTCAGGCAGCGCAATCCCTTATCTCGGGCCAGAAGTGCTGACGCTTGAACCCGCCACCTGCAACGTGCCAGCCACGCCAGATGACTTGGTGAAACTGCTTACCAGCAAAGTCAGCGTGCCGCATAAAATCCGCAACAACCTGACCGCCGCAGCGCAGTTTATTGAAAACTTCAAGCATCGCAAAAGCGTAGTGAGTTTGATGAGCGATGCTTATGCGCCTAGCATCGCGCCCAACGCTTTGCATCAATATATCGCTGGCCTCAGCAAAAAACCGTTATTGATTGTCGACACCTGGTACGACGATGCCATGTCAAAAGCGTTGGCTGGACATGGCAACTGGGGGCAGATTCAAGGTTTGTCGCAATCAGAACATTTCGGCAAATGGGTGAATTACTTTGATGCAAATGGCAATGAAATCGAAGCTTATGAAGCCGATGCTTGGTCAGTGATTTTATACAAACCATTAGGCTCAATCGCACCAGCCAAGAACTTCATCATTTCAGATTCTGACTTTGTAGAAGTGCTGACCGAAATTGATATTCAAACGCCGATTCCAGCGCGCGTACAAGAGTTGCGCACTGGGGCTAACTTCCTGTTTCTGGGTTGCCGTTTTAATCACCAGTTGACTCGCACTTATGCGCGGCAAGTGATGAAGCGCTCTTCAGACAAACATTGGGCGGTGATTGAAGGACCACTCACGCGTATGGAGAAAAAATTCATCGCCGAACAAAACATTACGCGCATCGACATGCCACTAGCGCAATTTGTGGAATGGTTGCAAACAGGAAAAGCCAACCAGCCACTCGCAGCTTAAACTATCCGCCCAATAAGGAATTTCTCATGCCATTATTTGATTTTCATTGCGATACATGCGACAAAACATTTGAGTTGCTGATTAAAGCCTCCAGCACCCCTGTTTGTCCTGATTGTGGTGGCACTGTTGAAAAACTAGTGTCATGCCCCGTAGCGCCTGGACAAAGCAAAAGCATCATCGCCAGTGCCCGAGCCAGAGCCGCACGTGAAGGTCACTTTAGCAACTTCAATGCCTCTGAACGACCTAAAATAAAGTAAATTTTAAGTAATTTTCTTTGCAGTGATTACCGCTTGTGAAGTTAGATAGGCTCTATCATGATTACTTATTAGTTTAGTAGTCACATGCCGCGTTTTCTGACATGATTGACGCTAAATTTTATTCTAGATATGCCCAATATGGCCGACTGTTGCGAAAACAAATCCTGTGCAATTGAAGCACTAAAAGTTCGACAAAGCGCAACACTAAAGATTGTGCTAGTCATCAATACTGTGATGTTTGTGGTTGAACTGATCGCAGGAATTATGGCTAGCTCAACAGCACTACTATCAGACTCGCTAGACAACTTGGGTGACGCCATGACTTATGGCATCAGCCTCTATGCCATTGCAAGCAGCCCCCACGCAAAAGCCAAAATAGCATTATTTAAAGGCATGCTGATACTGATTGCCGCCATATTTGTTTTCTCTCAGGTTGTATATCGAATCTGGAATCCGCTCATTCCAACTTATGAAACCATGGGGCTTATTAGCTTACTGGCGCTACTTGCCAATGGTACGTGCTTAGCTCTGCTCTGGAAACATCGTGAGGATGACATCAACATGAGCTCTGTCTGGGAGTGCTCACGCAACGATGTAGCCTCTAATATTTCAGTGTTTGTAGCGGCTGGCGGGGTTTGGTTAACGCACTCGGGCTGGCCAGATATTCTCATAGGGCTAGCACTGTCATTACTGTTTCTAAAATCTTCAGTAAAAGTCATCAAAGGTGCGATTACTGAATTGAAACAACTCAGCTAAGGTTAGCTGCTATTTGGCTTGCATCAACTTCATAATATTAAAATTTGAAATTGGATTTTTACAATCCAATTGTTATTCATGAACAAACGCGCGCCTTAAGTTGATTAAGCTAACGCTAGTTAACCACCACCTTCATTTTCACCTCTTCACCTTGCACCATCTCTACGATTTCATCTGAAAATTTATCTGAGCACTCACTCGTCCAGTTTGACTCTGGCTCTAGCTCTTTGGTAAACATTGGCAGAAAGCTCATGTACATATAACTGCCATCGCCTACTGCTAACACTGGCACACCGTCTGGGTGGTCTAACAGCGTCCAGTCTTCGGGTATGTCCATATCCAGAGTGATCGTTACTTGTAGCTTTTTCATATTTACTCTCCCTTTAGTATTAATGGCTCATTCAAATTTCATTATCTATGTCAATTACAACCGTCGACTTCGCCAGGCCGCAGGTGGAATCCCTAAATGCCGTTTAAAGGTTCTACTGAATGCAGCGACATTCTCATATCCAACAGAGGTGGCAATTTCCTCAATTCTTTGTTGTGAATCTCCCAACAGTCTTCCCGCTACATTCATACGCCATTTGGTAACATACGCCATAGGACTATCGCCTAAAGCAGTGGTAAATCTAGCCGCAAATCGCGATGGCGACATTGCAACTCCGTCAGCCAATCGGTTCACTGACCAGACATCACCAGGATGAGCATGAATCATTGAAAGTGCACGACCTATTACTGGGTCATTAACTGCGCAAAACCAACCAGAATCTGTTGTTGCCTTCTCAAGATGTGCTCGCATGATCTCTGCACATAACAACTCTAGTAAACGTTCAATTACAAAAGTACATTTAGTTGCTTGCCCAACCTCATGGCTCATCCAATTTAGGATATTCATTAACTTATTGTAAGCGCCAGAAGTTGTTGCAGATACATGAAGAATTTTTGGCAGGGAGTTAAAAAGTGGATTTAACTCTAAATTCTGCATCATAAACACACCGCACATCACTGATGTACTTCGTGCGATATTTTTTTCATTTGGTGCAAATGGATTATTTCCACCAGTAAGTATCGACTCTACAGGTATCGCTTGCATATCGGAATTCTGAGAAATTTGATGCGCAATACCACCAAAGCAAATAACCATCTCACCAGCTTCAACCATAATCGATTCACCCACTTCGGGAGTCACTTCAATAAAACCGCGCTTAACATAATGGAAAGCCACAACTTGAGTTTCAGCACCTAATTTCAACAAATTGCGGAGCTTGACTGCGTCAGGTATAGCAACGCCCCATGGAGGCACATACTCTTCATTGATGAGCAAGCTTCCACTTATACGCATGGATTTAAGAACGTCACTTAAAACACACTTATTACCTTCAGTTTTAGTTGTTTCAGCATAGTTTAAGGTAGTTTCAATCATTGTTTACGCCATATTAAGTTGCTATTCTGCTAACCACAATATCACTTAATAACGGAGATTTCAATATGACTCTTTTTACATCAGCACCTATTGCAATATTTTTTGATCTCATGATGATTCTTTATACATTATGGGTCATCTCTCTCAGCGAGAAAAACGGTAAGTTATCCATTGGTATCGGCATAGGAATGCTATCTTGGCTAGGCTTGCTACATCTAGGCCTTTCTACAAAAAGTTTATTTCCTGAAAACATATCTGAAATTGCTTTTTTATTGATTATTTTTGTTGCAGTGGGTGTTGTAGGGGCTTTGTTGCTATTAGTTCCACCAATCAGAAATAAGCTAATGGCACTTAGTCAAAAGCAATTACTTCTACTGCAAGGGATTCGCGTATTTTTTGGTGCCAATTTCTTAATGCAAGCAAGCTTGGGAGGTTTGCCGCAAACATTCGGCATCCTTGATGGTTGGATGCATATCGGTGCTGGATTTTTGGGGCTTATTGCCGCATTTACACTAGCGGCAGATATAAATGGCGAACGCCGCGCATGGTTTGCAAATATTTTTGGCATGGTAGACATCCTGGCCGTCGCTAGTAGCTTAGCGCTTATTCTTTTACCTACACTTACCCCATACCATCCCATGATGTATGCAGTATTTCTGCCTGCTCCGCTTTGGCTTTGGTTTCACCTTGTGTCGATGTGGAAATTAACTCAATCAAGCAAAGTAAATACTCAGAAATCTTTAGCATGATTATTCATTCACAACATCGCTATGGTCGTGCCGCGATAAATCGCATTCACCAAGCAAATCAACACTCAATCGACGGCGCAAGGGCATTGCTTGAATCGTTCTACTACGCGTTTAATCATCGCAAGATGGATGTGTTTTCTAAGGTGTGGGCTCATGATGCATTAATCCAACTGAACAATCCTTTGGGTGAAATATTACGAGGCTATGAACCAATCGCTAACGTATACCAAGGCATTTTCACCGGATCGGCAAGTGTGTGGGTTGAGCTCAGCGACATCGTTGAATATCAGAGCAATGACATGGTGGTTTTTGCAGGACGGGAGCATGGGGAATTTACTAAAGGTGAAATCTCTGTACCACTTTCTATTCGCACCAGTCGCATCATCCAGTGGTTAGGTAGCGATGTTGGCTGGAAACAAACGCATCATCATGGATCAATTGACGATCCTGAATTACTTGCCAATTACCAACAGGCAGTGTGTGGAAAGTCATAAGCCATTCATAACAAATTAACGCCAACCAACCTGCTTAGGAGATATCAATGATTCATGCAGCATCAACAGAATTATATTGGCTTGTTTTAACGATAGTAATGACCGCAATTTTTTGGATGCCAACCATTGTTAATCGTATTTTTGAGACTGGTGTTTGGGCGACCTTAAAGCCGCCACAACTTCAACCTAAAGCGCAATGGGCGGAGCGACTGCGAAGAGCGCATGCAAATGCTGTTGAAAACTTAGTGCTTTTTGCGCCACTGGTATTGGCAATTAAAATAACTGGAATGAATAGTTCTGCAACAGCTTTTGCTTGCATGATCTATTTCTTTGCAAGGCTCGTTCATGTGCTGGCTTACATTTTAGCCGTGCCATTAATACGAACATTGGCCTTTACCGCTGGCTTCTTCAGCCAAATGTTTTTAGCTTTTTCTTTATTAGGTGTTATTTAAAAACGCCTAATTATTACTAAGAAAGGTACTTTATGAAATTTTATTATGGATCAGGTTCACCATTCGCCTGGTATGTGTGGCTTGTACTAGAGCACAAACAATTGCCTTATGCGTTTAATTTACTTTCCCTGCAAAGTGGTGAATTGAAGCAACCCGAATACCTGGCGATTAATCCGCATGGCAAGGTTCCAGCATTAATTGATGGTGATTTAATTCTGTGGGAGGCCTCTACCATCGTAGAGTACCTTGAAGAACGTTATCCAAAAATTCCTGTGCTACCTAAAGATATTGCTGAACGCGCAATGGTACGTCGCTTTGCAGCGGAAGGCTTTAACTACCTTTATCCAGCCCTGCGACGATTGATGGAACTCACCTTGCTACGAACAGATGGGGATGGCGATCCGGCAGAAATTGCTGTAACGTTAAACAGTATCGGGCGTGAATTAGCCTACTTTGAAAATGCGCTGCAGGGCGACTATTTCGCAGGAAAAATCTCCGTTGCTGATTTTGCTATATATCCATTATTGGCTTTATTTAGAAGATTTCACCAAAGGCGGCCACATCTAGTAGCCGATGAGCGCATCTGGCCTAAGCTTGATGGATTCATGCAAAGAATAGAGCAATTACCTTACTTCTCAAAAACTGTTCCACCGCATTGGAAAGGCTAATTCATGACTACAAAATCAAATAAACCAGTCTGCGTCATTATCGGTGTTGGCCCTGGCAATGGTGCGGCCTTTGCTCGTCAATTCGGTTCAAGAGGTTACCAAGTCGCATTACTTGCGCGCAGTATTGAGTTCACGTCAGCATTACAAAAAGAAATTGTGGATTCCAAAGCATATATCTGTGATGTAGCAAATGAAACTTCGGTAAATGGTACATTTGAAGCGATTAGAAATGAGATGGGCGAAGTTGACACCCTTATTTTCAACCCTGGCGCCGGTGTTTGGAAAAGTGTTGAAGAAATAACCATTGATGAGTTTGAGCAAAGTTGGCGAGTGAATGCGCTCGGTGCACTATTAGTTTCACGACAAGTGATTCCGGCGATGAAAGCAATCAAAAGAGGAAATATCATTTTTATCGGGGCTACAGCCTCACGCCGAGGAGGTGCAAAAACCGCCGCCTTTGCGCCGGCAAAAGCAGCGCAACGGAGTCTTGCCGAGTCAATGGCACGTCACCTCGGCTCTGCTGGAATTCATGTGGCAACTGTTATTATTGACGCTGTTGTAGATACACCAAACACACGCAAAATGATGCCCAATAAACCAGATGCGTTTTTTATGCAGCCAGAGGATTTGGCTGAAATCGTATTCAACCTCTCTCAGCAAAAACCATCAACATGGTCATCTGAAATTGAAGTCCGACCTTTTAGAGAGGCCTGGTAGGTGCTCTTGAGCGACGGCTTAGTTCCCTGAGATGTCCATGACGCATTCACATCGTAAAACGGCCACTGAAAATTGAAGCTGTCTAGTTAATATTGGTGATTCATATCCGAATACTACATTAAAGTAAATTTTCTATGTTTCAATTTAGATGAGCACAAAATAATTGCTTTGAAGATATATTTAGTTACAAGAAAGACCTTATTTCTTTATTTGAAATTTGTCCAAATCTTTTTAGAGTAAGTTCTTCCAACGCGCACTTCATATCCGTCGTTTAAGACCAAAATTAGTCCAGAAAACGGTGTTCTTTTGATCTTTAAGATGGCAGATCGTTTGACGATGTTGCTACGATGAATGCGAATAAACTCATCAGAATCTAGCCGCTGTTCTAAGGATGTAAGCGTTTCCTGATATAAGTAACTTGTACCTAATACATGGATTCTTACATAGTCACGTTCCGCCTGAAATCGAATAATGTTATCTTGCGAAACTCGTACGAATTCACCTAAAGACTTAACCCAAAATTCAGCTGTTTGTCTAGATTGCGTTCTTAATGCTCCTTTAAGAGAAGCTATCATTTCCTGTAATTCTGCGATTCGATCAGTCTGAATACGCGAACTTGCCCTTGATTTTGCTCTGTCCATGGCAATAGAAAATCTGGATGCGTCAATCGGCTTAGTCAGATAATCGACAGCGTTGGCTTCAAAGGCACGTAATGCATATTGATCAAAAGCTGTGACAAATACTATTGCAGGTGGGTCGTTTGCTAATTGCTCTAATACATCAAAGCCACTACCACCTGGCATCTGAATATCAAGTAGCAGAATATCTGGGCAGCATTTTTTGATTTTGAGCTGAGCTTCAATTGCATCAGTTGCTTCATCAATTCGATCAACCCAATCTAGCTTGTTTAGCATGCGGATTAGGCGGCGTCTCGCCAGCGGTTCATCATCAACTACAAGTATACTCAATTTAGTCATGAGATTTTCAATGGCAAATCGATTGAAGCACGGTACCGACCAGGACGAATGACTCCTGAAGAAAATTGGCTATTTCCCTGAAAGTGCAAATTTAGTCTCTCTTGGACATTCCGCAATCCGACGCCCATTCCAAAAGGGCTGTTGCGATCAGAGTTATCCAACGGAATATCATTTTCAACTGTTAGCAGTAGCCGATCAGACTTACGACTGGCCGTAAGTGAAATTTCTACTTGACCCGTGGCAGCACCCACGCCATGTTTAATTGCATTCTCAATTAAAGGTTGAAGAATCAAGCTAGGCACTAGCGCATCATGGAACTCTTCAGGCATTTCAATCTTGAATGTTAAACGATCTAAGAATCGCTCTCGCTCAATGCCCAAATATTCTTCTTGTAATGCAATCTCTTCTGATAGTTTCACATCACTCATTGGATCAACCGCCAACGTTGTGCGCATCAAAGTGGATAGTGACAGCACCATACGTTCAGCACGCGTGGCCGCGCCTTCCTCGATCAGTCCAGCGATGGAGTTCAGCGTATTGAACAGGAAATGCGGGTTCACCTGATAGTGCAGTGCGCGCATCTGCGCTGACAAGGCTTCCTCCCGGACTGCCGCCAGATGCAGCCCGCGGTCATGGAGTTCGAAACTGAAGATCAGGCTGATGAACAGGCAGGACCAGCCAAAGAACAATGCCGCGCCGAGGGCTGTGTCGTTGATGAAACTGTTCCAGTTCTGGGCTGCCAGTTGTGGCAAAGGATACACAACCTGAGCCGCATAACCAATTCCAGCCCAAACCGGTGCCGTTGCGAGCGAGGCCAGGAAGGAGACGATGATGAACATGGGCAGCGAACTTTCCAGCGGCCCACGACGGCTTGCTCGTCCGTGCAATCGAAGCAGAATATAAGAAATGGTGGTCGTGAGAAGCCAACCCGATCCGTACCGCAGGAGTTTCTCCGCAATATAGGCGACGTGATCGGCAAGGCTCACGGCATCTGTTGCCTTGAGAATGTAAAAAACGGCCGATGAAAGAAATGCGCCTCCCCAATAGATTAGGCCGAAGCGGACCTGGGCCTGGCGGATGGAGTATTCATCGGAAGAGCTGTTCATCACCTTGCGTCCTAGGTTGGTTAGATCAAACTGCTTCGATTTGAAGCAACGACACCCTCACGGGCAAGGGGAACATCGTGTGTCGAATCGAGCGACAGCGTTGTGCGCATGAAAGTGGAGAGCGACAGCACCATGCGTTCAGCGCGTGCGGCCGCCAGCAGTCGTTCGCGCTCCAGAACTTCAAAGTTGTCCAGCACCGCGACAAACAGACAACTCCAGCCAAACATCATGGAAGCCCCTTTAATGAGCATATAGCCGGAGTATACCGGATCGAATGCGACCGGTTTGGGATATTGGCAGATTGTGTAGTTAAGAAAATCTATTGCCGCATAAAAAGGTGCGGTGACTGCCGCCATCAGGAAACAGAGGAGCGCTTTCTGTATGAAAGATAGTTCCCACATCCGGAACGGTAGCAGGCACATGGCGTAAGTCATGAGCGCGCCTGACCCGATCAACACAAATTTAAGCGGTGCTGACTCGATCGGATCGATATTAATGAAATAGCCTAATATGCTGTCAGCGACAAACATGCAACCCCAGTAGATCAGGCTTAGGTGGAGCGTAGCCCTTCGCACGATGGCTCCGAAATCCTTCATGCCGGACATGGCTGCCGTGTCATCTACCTTGTTCATGGGTGTATTTTACCTCGTCGTCAGTAGTGGTGGAGTGCCATTCGACCACAAAAAATAGCCATTCGTAGATTATTTTGCCACTCGCCAGGTGGCATCATCCAGTGGCAGAAAAGGGACTAAGCGATGCCCGCAAGTGGTTTTACAATTCATTGCGTCAGGTATGGCAAGGACGAATTCGACTTAGTATGGCGCACAGCAATCCAGATGATATCTCAATTTTTCCGGACTATGAACTGGTGCACCTTAGCCAGAAGCGGAGCCTGGTGCTCAAGAGTTCAACCGTCGAGACGCGGGAAATTGATGATCCGCTCCCGATGCTGACAATGTGGCGTATCAAGATGCAGACAAAAATTTATAAATAAGGAAAAGACACATGAAATATTTTTTATATGCTGGCATTGCTGCTGTGATTACAGCTATCTCAGGTTGCTCATCCATGGTGATTAAAGACGATGATATTGTGAAAAAAACAGCGTTTTCGCTGGGTTGGGAAAAAAACAGTTTCACCATTTCAGACCGCACTGATGATGGTGTGCAAACGACTTATGTTGCTACAACTAAGGCTGGAAAAAAGTATAACTGCAGTATAGACGGCTCATTCTCTTTTGGTACAGGGATCATTATCAGCGACCCTATTTGCAACGAGGTAGGCAAACGGACTAACACCAAGTGTGATGCTTTGTCTAAAGCCGCCGGTAAGTGTTAAAACGTAACCGAACTGCGTTATTGTGCCGGTGATGGTGAGCTTGGCATCACCGCCGGACTCTCACTCCTGATGGCTCGACATCTAAATTTGGCATCGTTATAAATTTACATGGAGGAACAAATGATTCATTGGTTGACGTATAGAAGTACATTTCTGCTCTGCAACATTAAATTTAGACTAACGAAAAACGAGGATTACAAATGAGATCGAATAAGAAAAAAGTGGCTTTTTCTGGACTAGTGCTGGTGGCGACTTTGTCAGGTTGTGCGGGCGGCTCTGGCGGTATTGACAGTGCACTTTTCAGCAACGCTGCCAAGGTGCATATCTTTACGCCAGAAGAGCAAGCCAATATGACAGCTGACGGCGCCATTCCAACCATGGTTACACCATCAGAGATCAGGGAATATTATAAGAATGCGGGCAAGATCACCAAGCCTACAGGAGCGGTGAACTACTGTGGCGCTGGCTTATCAGCGCTGGTCCAGTCACGCAGGAACTCAGCCCTTGCGGCGATTGATGGAGCTTGTGGCGGCAAAGATCAATACGCCATTCGGCGTGAAGGTTCTGGCTATATTCAAGCGAGCCATGTCGGAAATGTGCGTATAGGAGGCGATTGTAATCGTCCTATGTCAATCTACTTCAGATGCAACGGTGTGCAACCTAAACCAGAGATTAGAAAGAAATAATATGAAGATTATTATCTTGCTATTCAGCTTGTTTCTGACAGCCTGTGTCAGCACAGATAGCTTGCAAAGCAATGGAGATTTTGGCGATCACTATGTTGTTACTGGCAAAAATTATGAACAGATATGGCATGCCGCAACGGTGGCCATGAGTACCGATATGAACATTGTAGAGAGCCATAAACCTTCTGGGATTATTAAGTCCAAGGTTGTCAATGGAACAGCTGGTAAGGTGGTTGGGTTCTTTATTCAACCCACCGATGCAAATGCACCCCGCTACAAAATCAACATCGTGAGCAAGAAACCTCTTCAATCTAACTATGACAGTGATGGTGAGCCAACTGTTTGGGAAGATTTTAAGCACGCACTGAAATAGGCGTGACACGTTAAAGCACGCCTACACATCATAAGGAAATAACAAAATGCGTAAATCAATATTAGTAGTGACTACAGTATTAACAACAATGATGAGCTCAAGCTTAGTATTTGGCGTTGAGTATATGGTGTGTGAACGTGGAACTCCACCCAATGACACTGTACTTTTGTGTGATGGTCATAAAGAAGGTGAATCAACGACTTTACGTGAGCTTACAAAGAACGGTTGGAAAGTAAATCAAATGTCATCGGTGAACGCACTCTCATCAATTTATATTTATTTTCTCATGATTAAACAATAGCTAACTTATAGCCAATATTGTCTGGTTAGCCGCAAGGTGGCTGTTGGTGCCTAGATTATAAAGTCAACCTAAGAATAACGTATGCTTACAAAAAATTCGAATCAAATACTGGTTTTTCTTCTTACACTTTTGCCTAGCCTTAGTCTGGCAGCACCTATGGGTGTTATTTTTGTAGAAGGTGACAAGCCATCGCGCGTAGCGTATGCGGCCGAGTTTTTAAATACCTACGACCACTCATCAAGCTTAAACGCTTTAATGAATGCGCAGACAGATGCAGATTTCAAAAAACTGCAAAAAGAACAAAAACAAATGGAAATGCGCGTGATTGCGGTTTATGAAAACAAAACTGCGCCTGAAAGCATTGATATGACTTTAGAGTTTCAATGTCATAAAGAAGCGTATCGCATCATCCAAGCGCACGCCATGCTGCGTAATGCAACAGAAAAACGTACAAAGCAAGACTGGAAACCCTACACTTCTGGCAACTCTGCATTTCCAATAGTGGCGTCAAAAGTCGCTTGTGAGCAAGATATGGTATCTAACGCTGCTAAGGAAGTGGCCGCAAGCAAAAACGGGCAAGATTTTAGTGCGTTTGACAAGCTTGGCATTATCTATATTGGTGATTTAGACCGCTTGCAAGTAGTGGATACGGTATGGAAAACCATTTTGGCTGACGGTACTCGCCCTGCTTATAAAGGCAAAACATTAACCGCTCAAGAAACAAAAGCATGGAATGATAAACTCGATAAAAAACTAGCTGAGGCAAAAAAACAAGCATCTGACTATGAAGCGTTGGCGAGCGCCGAGCTTGGCAAAATGAAAGAAGAGCAAGAATTTAAAAAAGAAATTGCAGCAAATAACAAAAAACATACCGATTTATTTGGTCGGGAATCCAAACAATATAAACAACTTAAGTGGTTAACTGGGAAAACTGAGGAAGACATCGTGCGAAAATCTGGTGCGCCTTTTAATGTGACCGAAGCAGGTGGGGCACGCTTTTTAACTTATTTTAATGAGTACTTTATACCAGGTGTAGGTTATACACTAGACAACAATGGTAATGAAATATATGGAGGCACAACCGTCACTTGCGAGCTTAAAATTGAATTGCGGCAATCCAGAGCAAAAGTAGATTTTAGGGCTGTTGATTATCAAATTGATGCGACTAACGGCGGCTGTCGAGATTTGAGCTGGTTTAATAGAGATGCTAGGTAATATGAAAATAAAGCCATTGATAATGTTTATTTTTCTCACATTTTGCATGTTGGCAGTCTCTGGATGTACAACTCAAGCATGGTACGAAAGCGTAAAGCAAGGCGCGGAAAATAACTGCCGTAAACAGCTACCAATCGAAAGTGAGAGGTGCCAAGAAAATCTGAATAAAAAGTCATATGAAGAATATGAAAAAGAACACTCATACAAAAAGTCACCTTAGTTGCTTAGCATAAGCATAACCCATCCATCAGACCGCACGGGTCTTCGCCGTGGAACATACGCGCTTAAGCACCTTGTTCACACGCGAAAGTGGGACGCTACGCTGATATGCAACGCATCTTATTTAAAAAGTTAGATACTCTTTAACCATTCAGAAGGAAACCGATATGAATAAAATTTATTTAGTTGCGGCAGTAATTGGTGCCATTGTTCCGTTTTTTTTCTTTTTTCAGTTCATACAGTTAAATGGTGTAAATCTTCCTGACTTTATTTCAGCGTTATTCGTAAATGGCGCGGCGGGCGGCTTTAGCGCCGACCTGCTCCTATCGTCATTTGTGTTCTGGGTATTTATGTTCCAACAGCGGAAAATGAGTAACGCGCCTAAGCCTTGGCTGTTTATTGCACTCAACTTAGGTATAGGCTTATCGTGCGCACTACCTGCATATTTGTACGCTATTGAAGCATCGCATAATGCTTATCGCGCCTAACCCAAACGGGACGCTCTTTAGCGGCCCTTGTCAAACTACAAGGATTTTCTTTGATGCTATGAAAACAAAATTATTCGCTACAACTATTACCGTTCTGATGATGATTTTGCTTTCCAGTTGCGCATCACTACCCAATTCAGCAACCGAAAAAATTAGCAATAGACAAGTCGAGTTTGCATTGACTCAACATAACACCATTCCTGTTGTTTTTGAAAATGGGCTCGGTGGAAGAATGGAATACTGGAAAAAGGTATTGCCGGAAATCTCAAAAGATACCACAACATTTGCATACAACCGTCCTGGATACGGGGAAAGTGATCCCGTGTCGACGCCTCGCGACGGTTCACACGTAGTGGATGAGTTAAGGTCGATGCTTTTAAGAACAGGCCTGACCCCACCGTACATTCTGGTTGGGCACTCACTGGGTGGTTTGTATATGCAGCTTTTTGCCCGCCGTTACCCAGATGAGGTTAGCGCACTTATTCTCGTGGACTCAACTCACCCGAAGCAACTTGATGGTGATGGTGCTATTGAAAAACAGTCATTCTGGGTTCGAGGCCTTGTCTGGGCTTTGGTGACAGGTACGGCGAAAGAAGAGTTCAATTTACTTTCTCAAACTGGCGAACAAGTGCTAAGTCTCCCAACCTTGCAAGACAAACCAGTGTTCGTTCTTAGCGCATCCGAACCAATGCAAGTAAAGTCAAAGTTGGCGGATGATGCAAACGAAAAACGTAAGGACATCGCCCGACTTTACCCAAACGCTAAACAAATTTGGGTGGACAGTGGTCACGTTATTCCGCTGGAGAAACCTGAGTCTGTTGTATCGGTTATCCGCGAGGCTTTAGCGCTAAAGCATTGAGGGTGTCCAGAATTACTTGTCCGTCTAATAACTGTTAGGTTTTTCAACTTTCAGGATGTATTTTCGTAAACCACGAAACTCATCCATATCGTTCAAAAAGGGAGTATGAATATGAACTCACAAAAAGTACCACAAAAGGCGTTGGAAGACATCAAGCTCAATGTAAAACTGAAGCTCGCCGCCCTTTGGGCAAGCTTTATGTTTCTTTACATTTATGTAGATTATTTCTCCCTATATATGCCGGGTTCACTAGAAAATATCTTAGCAGGCAAGGTATTTGTATTTGAAATTACTCAAGCATTTCTTTTGGTAGTACTCGCCACTGTGACGATTCCGGCGCTAATGATTTTCCTCTCTGTCGCCTTGCCAGCTAAAGTGAATCGCTGGACAAACATAATCGTGGCTACGGTTTATATTCCTTATACATTGTTTAATTTGGTAGGTGAGGCTTGGATGCATATGGTGTTTGGCGCTATTGTAGAAGTCGTTCTTCTTCTACTAGTTATCTGCTATGCATGGAAGTGGCCAGAATTGCAAGCCGATTAATTTAATCTTTCAATATTGAGATGTACGCGAAGACCACTTCAATTCAACATTTCAGCCCACAAGGAGGTTAGGCATGGTAGATTCTATTTCGAATTCAGCAGCTCAAGCAGGCGGTACGGTGTTAATTAAGGTGGCTTCAGAACCCGCGCAGGTTTTTAACACGTCAAAAAATCAGGGGGCACCAAGCTCCCAAGGTGGCGACTCCCTGAAAATTTCCACTCTGGCTCAACAACTTTCCGCAAGCGATAGCCGTGCCGAAGTGCGGGACAAGACCCTTTCCCGATCGGAATTGGCTAGCAAGGCGAAGAGCATTGTGAATCACAATAGTCGGCGATTTATACTATGCTAATAAAACACTGCACGACAGCGAGATTCCTGACTGATTAGCGCAGCAGTGCGCTCTGGATTTGTTTCCTTGAAAAATTCAGAAATGTACATGGCTAGTGAGTCCTAACCTTAGTTATTGAGGATGTAAGGAATAAAATGTTTGAATCACAATGGCAGCATAAATTGCTGCTCTTTTTTAATCTTAGCTGCACAAGTGAATTTTAATCCATCAGTTTTGCTGGCATTTCTAAATATCAAATGTTTTTTTGTGGCTGAATCTTGATAAGAATCACCTGCATGAAAAGTTTTTACATCTTCACCCTCATATTGCGATTCGGCGGTGCCTTCAATCACATAGCACAAGCCAGCCACAGGATGCGTATGTGCGACATTAGAAAATGCCGATGGGAACTCAACCAGCATTAGTCTTAACTCTTCATCGCTACCAGCTATATCAATTCTTTCAATAACTTTGCGCGATACTTCAGTGATTTTTCTTTGTGGTACTTCTTCACTATGGGCTACATGAGAAAACTGGCTTAGTGCAAGAACAACAATTGACATATATTTCAGCATTTTCATACTTTTTTCCTTTATTGGATTTGTCACTTCGGTTCCTCGTGGATTGGTGATAAAAGTGAGCGGAGAAATTACGCCGCCCACTTAGCCTCGGCCTAAGCTACCTATCGACTGCAGCATGCTGACATTGAGCATGACGAATTCTCTGCAACGCTCAAAACGCCATTCTCGATAACTTCACACAGACTGCTTGCTATTGACGTGAATGGGAAATGTCCAGATGCCAAGGTGGAAACTTGATCAACTTTCCAATTGACGATCATTTCATCTTGTTTTGATGGCGAAATAACCTTGTCCAAAGTTGCTCGTATATAGTGTTTTGGCACCATCCCAAAGTTGGCTGCACTGAGTTGAGCGGGCACCATAAATGGCTGTGTCGCCTGTTTCATGGAAAGTTTAGGAATCATGTCTTCAATATGCTTCTCGTCCGCGTCATGCAGCATAATCTCACGCATGTCATCAACTCTGATGGTTGCATAGGTCTGACATTCAGAGAAAACAACCTTCGGCAGTAATTGGCCGCCTTTATCACTTTGCATAAGGCTTAGGCCTGTATCACCGTTCTTCGGAAGCATCGCCGCAATGTAGACAAGCTGTTCAATCTTTTCTGGAATGCTTTCAGCTACTTGCGAAATCACCATTCCCGCAAACGAGTGTCCAACAAGAATGACTTTTTCATCAAGGTCATTGATGACTTCAGTGACTCGTTGAACATAAGCTTCCATAGTAACTTTGCCGATGGGCTTAAAGTTATTTCCGTGCCCCTGCAAGTCTGGAGTGATGACTTTGCTGCCATCTCTGGAAAGCAGAGCTTTTAATTCATCAAATTCCGACCCTTCTCCCCAAACACCGTGAACTAATACATAATTTTTCATTTCTTGCTCCTAATATAGATTTAATTTAATTCATTTTTAATTTCGATAAGCTCAATACGGTATCCGTCAGGATCTTCAATAAAAGCGATGACTTCTATATCTTTACGATCAGGTGATATAACTTTCATTGGCCCTGGCGCACGAGTCACTTTCACACCTAAGTGTTCCAGTCTTTTGCAAGCCGCATGTATATCTGAAACTGCTAAAGCGATATGCCCAAATGCTGATCCGTGAATATAAGTGTTGCTACCCCAGTTATACGTAAGCTCTATTGTTGAGTTGCTATGCTCATCTCCATAACCTACAAACGCCAGAGTAAATTGGCCTTCAGGGTATTTCTCTTTGCGAAATAAATGCATGCCAAGTTTTTCTGTATAAAAATTGATAGCTCGATCAAGATCGCTAACGCGAAGCATGCTGTGTAATATCCTGCTACTTGTATTCATTGTTATTCCAACTTATTAGTATTGTCATGCTTAGCAAATTAAAAAATATCAAGTTACTCAACCATCGTTACTCTCAAGCTTTCCATAAAACTCACAACATCTGTTTTTTCTTGACTAGAAACTTTGAATTTTTCTAAAGTCTTTTTTAAATGCCCCATAAAAACTTCCCAGTCAACATCACTAATTTTCATACCCTTATGCGATGTGACCATGTCTCTACCGCCATAATTAAGTGGTCCGCCAGCTTGATTTACAATAAAGTCAATGATCAATTGCTTTTCGCGTTGAATACCATCTGCACTGCGGTTCGACCAGAATCGTCCTAATTTCGGATCAGCCATAAGGCGTGGCATCGTTTCATTAATCACGGCCGCAATCGCGTCATACCCGCCTAATCTTGTATATAACGATGCTTTTTGTGTTTTTGCTGAGGTTGCATCATTTGTTGCAATCAACATTTTTGAATCAACTGGATTTAATTTACTATCATTAGATTCTGCATATGCTGTTGTTGCAGCCGATGCCATCATGGCGACTAATAACAAGCTTGTTTTAAAATAGGTTGTCTTTCTTTTAACATTCACAATACTTCTCCTAAGGTTAATAATTTCATTCGTTGGGGACATAAACTAGTCTTTTTGCCCCTATTGGTTTGGTTATATTTCAAGCAATTCAAATCCACGCATCTTTTGTAAACACAATATCAAGTGGCGTGTCGGCTAAACGATTGGTGTAGTTGCTCAAGGTTGTCGCTGCAACAATCTGGACAACTTCTAGTGCGTGCTGATTGTGATATCCTGCTGCAAGGAACGCATTAATCTCTGCCACACCGGCCTTACCGCGCTCACGCACCACAGCTCGCGTGAAATTGGCAAGTGCATTTAGCTTTGTATTGATACAGGTCTTATTACCGCGCAAGGCAGTAATCGTATCTTCATCAACTTTATAGTTACGTCCAAGAAATGAATGTACAGCTACGCAATAAGAACAGTTATTTTCTACACTTACCACAAGTGCAATAACCTCCTGCTCCCTTGAGCTAAGCGCGCTATGCTCGAGTAGTTTTACTAATTGAAAATAGCTTTGTGCGGATGGTGGCGATTCAGCCAAAATACCATATAGATTTGGTATGAATCCCAAATTTTTATTTACG
>Ga0172380_10000898_pt1 | contig 53634 bp, 53 predicted proteins | sample Leawe162metaG_FD_119747 | JGI IMG/M metagenome (GOLD analysis project Ga0172380, IMG submission 119747) | Leachate microbial communities from a municipal landfill in Southern Ontario, Canada - Leachate well 162 metaG | ecosystem: Engineered > Solid waste > Landfill > Unclassified | place... | reverse complement strand
GCGCTGCCGGACTGGACGCAATCGGTCGGCATGATCTTCTCGCTGATCCTGCTGGCGCCGTCGTGGGGCGGCATGATCAACGGCATCATGACGCTGCAGGGTGCCTGGCACAAACTGCGTGACGATCCGATCCTCAAGTTCCTGATCACCTCGCTCTCGTTCTACGGCATGTCGACCTTTGAAGGTCCGATGATGGCCATCAAGACCGTGAATGCGCTGTCGCACTACACCGACTGGACGGTTGGCCACGTGCACTCCGGCGCCCTGGGCTGGGTAGCCATGGTCTCAATCGGCTCGATCTACTACCTGCTGCCGAAGCTTTTTGGCAAACAGGAGATGCATAGCGTCAAGCTGATCACCGTGCACTTCTGGGTGGCGACTATCGGCGTCGTGCTCTACATCTCCTCGATGTGGATTGCCGGCGTGATGCAGGGTTTGATGTGGCGCGCAGTCAATGCCGACGGCACGTTGACCTACAGCTTTGTCGAAGCGGTGAAGGGTAGCTATCCGTTCTGGACGATCCGCTTTGTTGGCGGTCTGCTCTTCCTCTCCGGCATGTTGATCATGGCTTACAACATGTTCAAGACCATGGCCGGCGGCAACACTGCAGATGCACCGGTGTTGGCTGCTGCCGGTCATCACGCCTGATTCAGGGAGGAAAAACAAAATGATTACGCACGACAAGATCGAACGTAATGTCGGCCTGATGATCATCCTGACCATTCTGGTGGTCAGTGTTGGTGGCTTGGTCGAGATCGTTCCGCTGTTCTTCCAGAAGTCGACCACGCAACCGGTGGCCGGTCTCAAGCCATACGATGCCGTTCAGCTTGCTGGTCGCGACGTCTATCTTCGTGAAGGCTGCTACAACTGCCACTCACAGATGATTCGTCCGTTCCGCGCCGAGACCGAGCGCTATGGTCACTATTCGGTGGCTGGGGAATTCGTCTATGACCATCCTTTCCAGTGGGGCTCCAAGCGCACCGGACCGGATCTCCATCGCGTTGGCGGCCGCTACTCGGATGAGTGGCATGTCGCGCACCTGATGAATCCGCGAGACGTTGTTCCTGAGTCCAACATGCCGGCTTACCCCTGGCTGGCGAAGGCTGCAGCCAAGGACACCGTTGGTGCCGATATTGAAGCCAAGATGAATGGGCTGTCGAAAGTAGGCGTGCCTTACACCGAGGAAGACAAAAAGGGTGCCAAGGCCGCCATTGGCGACAAGACTGAACTCGATGTGCTGATTGCCTACCTGCAGGGTCTGGGTACGGCGCTCAAGGACACCAAGTAAAGTCATGGACATCAACGATCTGCGTTCCATCGTGACGGTTGTCTCGTTTGCCATGTTTATCGGCATCGTCTGGTGGGCTTACAGCAGGGGTAGCAAGCAGCGCTTCGACGAAGCTGCCAACCTGCCGTTCGCAGAAGATGAAGGCGACCGTGTCCATGCCGGACCGGCCCGCCAAGAGAAAAGGAAAACATCATGAGCGATTTTGTGAATGAGTTCTGGAACTGGTACGTCATCGTGACGGTACTGGTCAGTGTCATTGGCTGCGCTGCACTTCTCTGGGTTCAGAGCAGGGCGCCGATTACTGCAGGGAAAACCTGTGGCCACGTATGGGACGAAACGCTTGAGGAGTACAACAACCCGATGCCGAAGTGGTGGAGCTGGTTGTTCTACATCACGGTTGTCTTCTCGCTTGTATACCTCGTTCTTTATCCCGGTCTGGGTAGCTTCCAGGGCGTTTTCGGCTGGTCGTCTGCCGGCCAGCACAAGGCCGAGGTCGAGAAGGTCGATGCGCAGATCAAGCCACTCTTCGACAAGTACCTGAAGATGGACTTGAAGGCTGTTGCAGCCGACAAAGAGGCGATGGAAATGGGCAAGCGCCTGTACCTCACCTACTGCATGCAGTGCCACGGCACGGATGCGCGTGGTTCGAAAGGTTTCCCGAATCTTGCTGATAGCGACTGGCTGTATGGCGGCGAGCCGGAGCAAATCGTCGAGACCATTGCCAATGGTCGTAATGGCATGATGCCGGCTTACGGCGGCAACGAAGAAGCCGTGGGCGGTGCGACCGGTGCCAAGGAAGTTGCGCACTATGTTCGCTCCCTATCCGGATTGCCGGGCGACTCGTTGCTGGCAGCCAAGGGTAAGGACAAGTTTGCTGCCGCGTGTGCTGCATGCCATGGTGCCGACGGCAAGGGTATGCAGGCGATGGGAGCCCCGAACCTGACGGATAAGGTCTGGCTCTACGGTGGCAGTGAAAATACCATCGTTGAGACCATTACCAAGGGTCGCCAGAACAAGATGCCGGCGTGGAAGGAATTCCTCGGTGACGGTAAGGTGCACGTGCTGTCGGCCTACGTGTATGGGCTTGCAGCCGCTGGTGACAAGAAGTAAATATTCGTTCAGCGTGTGAGCCCGAAACGGCTCGCACGCTTTCTCCTGTAGTTCAAACAGCAGATTTTCGTCACAATTGCAGGTGTTCTCCCACCGTATATTAGTAACTAATGTAATTCTGACGAAGGTTTGAAAGCCCCATCATGAATCAGCCGCTTGAGCCAGGCGCCAAAGTCGCCGTGGTGAATACCGCAAGCCTCTACGAAAAACACCGGAAGGTTTACCCGCGCAGCATTACCGGCCTGTTCGCCAACTGGCGCTGGGCGATGGTCTGGTTTACCCAATTGATCTTCTACGGGATGTGCTGGCTGGAGTGGAATGGCCGTCAGGCGGTTCTCTTTCATGTCATCGAGCGCAAGTTCTACCTCTTCGGTCTGGTGCTCTGGCCGCAGGATGTGCTCTATCTGGCCATCCTCCTCATTGTCTCGGCGTTTGCCCTTTTTCTGGTGACGGCCGTCGGTGGTCGTCTCTTCTGCGGCTACGTCTGTCCGCAGACGGTCTACACCGAAATCCTGCTATGGATCGAAACCAAGATCGAAGGTGAGCGCCCGGCGCGCATGAAGCTCGACAAAGGGCCGCGGAATGCGCGCTGGTTCCGGCTAAAAGCTGCCAAGCATGCACTGTGGCTGGTGGTGGCGTTGTGGACGGGCTTTACCTTTGTTGGCTACTTCACGCCAATCCGTGAATTGACCGCATCCGCACAATCGCTGGCTTTTGGCCCGTGGGAGTGGTTCTGGATCCTGTTCTATGCCGGTTTTCTCTACATGCAGGCCGGCTTCCTCCGTGAGCAGGTCTGCAAGTACATGTGCCCCTATGCCCGCTTCCAGGGGGTGATGTTTGACCCGGATACGCTGGTCATTGCCTACGATACCGAGCGCGGTGAGCCGCGTGCGCTGCGCAAGAAAGGTGTCGACTACAAGGCCCAGGGGCTGGGAGACTGCATCGATTGCGGCTTGTGTGTTCAGGTCTGCCCGACCGGCATCGACATCCGTGATGGCTTGCAGATGGAATGCATCGCCTGCGCCGCCTGTATTGATGCCTGCGATCAGGTCATGGACAAGGTTGCCTATCCGCGCGGCCTGATCCGCTACTCAACGGAGGCAGCGCTGGAAAAGCACTACACCAGCAAGGACATCGTTGCGCACCTGATGCGACCGCGCACGCTGCTCTACAGCGCGATCCTGATGGCGATAACTCTTGCGACCGCCTGGTCGATGGCGACGCGCATTCCCTTGAAGGTGGACATCATCCGCGATCGCTCGACGCTCAGCCGCGAAGCAGACGATGGGCGTATCGAAAATATCTACACCCTGCATCTTTCGAATACCAGCGAAACTGCCCATCGCTTTGCACTGTCGGTCAGTGGCCTTGAGGGTATCGACATTGTTGGTGAACGGATTGTCGAGGTGCCAGCGTCCAGCCTGAAATCGATCAACGTTCGTGTGCGCGTCGATCCGGGGCTGGGCAACAAAGGATCGAATCCGATCCATTTTGAGGTCCAGGCGCAGAATCACGAGAAAATTGCGGTGCGCGAAAAAGCGACTTTCCTGATGCCATGAGCACGCCCATTACAAGCTCGAAACCCTGGTATCGCGAACCCTGGCCGTGGATCCTGATGGCAGGCCCGGCCATTGTCGTGGTGGCTGGCTTCATTACTGCCTGGCTGGCGATTCGCAGTGCCGACGGTTTGGTTGATGATGATTACTACAAACAGGGACTTGCCGTAAATCAGCGCATGGCGCGCGACGATGCAGCGACCGGACTTGGCCTGGCTGCCGAAGTGGTGGTCGGCGACAACGGTCTCGACCTGCGCCTCTTTCTGTCTGCACGGGAAGCCGCGGTCCTGCCGGAAAACCTGGTTTTCAGGACGGTTCATCCGACACGGGCTGGCGCCGATCAAAGCGTCATCCTCAAACGCGATAGTGCAGGATTCTATGTCGGCCGTTTGGCGGCCACCGTGCACGGGCGCTGGCATGTGTCCCTGGAGGATCAGGAGCGGAAATGGCGCCTGACTGCGGACTGGAATGCAGGCAAGGAATCAACGTTGCAGCTGCCGGCTGCAACCAGCAAGGCTATCAACCGGGGGAGGTAACTATGGCTTGGGAATTGTTGTTCACGAGTGATATCGGCTTGTTCAGTCTGTTCGTAATCATCTTTACGGCGGGCATGTCGGTTTTTTATGCCCGCTACTTCAAGAAAAAGATGGACGAGGACCAGCCACAAGGAAAATAGCGCAAGTCGGCAACGGGCGTTTACAGCGCCTGAAACTATGCTTGTGTGGTGAAGCGTCCCCGTGCGGCAGATTGCCGGCGGGGATTTTTTTGCGATCAGCGGCTGGTGCGGCCGGAGGTCAGCGCAGCTTCCACCGCATCGGGGTCGTTGAGCCTGTCCCACGGTTCCATCAGCACCAGCCACAAGAGTTTCTCGAATTCGCTGGAGAAACGTGCGACGATCAACTCCGGGTCGGGAACGCGGCTACTGTCAGTCATCAGGCCGAACTGCACCTTGTCGTCGTAGGACAGGATGGATACCCCCATCCCGATGTTGCCCGATTGGGGGACCCAGAACATCTGCTGTTTGAGTCGGCTGCCGGCAAACCAGCGCGGCTTCTGCGGCCCCGGTACATTGGTCATCACCGCTGTCGCCTTGTTGGCCAGCAGATCAAGAATCTGCTGCTGCACGAATTTTGGCGCCATGCCAACCGCGCCGAGGATAGAGAGCGTCAGCATGGCCTGCAGAGACCCTTTCAGTGCTTCCATGCGTCGCTGAGTCTCGTAGAGGCGTGCCAGCGGATTTTCAACGCCCACCGGAAGTTCGAGCGCGACCAGCCCGAAGCGGTTGCCCAGTTGTTCCGTATCTCCAGCACGTCGAAGGTTGACAGGGACCAGCGCTCGCACCTCGACATCGTCCACCGGGTCACCTTTCTCCACCAGATAGTGGCGCAGGGCACCTGCCGCCGAGGCGAGCAGCATGTCATTGACCGAGCAGCCCAGCACCTTCCCGACAGCCTTTACTTCCGGAAGCGAGATTGGCTCGGACCAGGCCACGCACTTTCGCGTTCCCGGTTTGCCCTTGAAGCGCGTTACAGAGTCGTTGGGCATCATGGCCAGCTTGCCGACTTCGGTGGCAATGCCGGTTCCAAGCCGTGCATACTTCGCCGCCTTGTCAGGATCGAGCATCAGGCCGACATACTTGACCCAGATATTTCCCGACAGCCGAATCGCTGCCAGTGTCGTATCCGACAGCGGCTGATAGATCCACCGCCAGAAGAGATCGCCGAGGCTGTCGGTTTCGTGCGCTTCGTCATCACTCTCGCTATCCAGCGCAAAGGGCGATGACGTGCGTCCTTCTGGGGCCTCTGCGTGCCCATCGGTGAGGGAGTGCATTACACCAATCAGTGCAATGCCGTCGGCAATCGAGTGGTGGATGCGAGCGACCAGCGCAGAGTCACCGGTTTCCATTTCAACAACGTTGAATTCCCATAGTGGCCGATGCGGGTTCAGCGGCGTCCCTGCCAGCTCAGCAACATAATGCTGCAGCTCGGCAGTGCCGCCAGGGAAGGGCAGCAGGGCGTGCCTGATATGTGCGTCGATATCGAAATTTCGATCATCTACCCACCAGGCGCTACTGCCTTCGATGACGGCATTCTGGCGAAAGCGGCGAAAGCCGTGAACGCGGAGCAGGCGCGTCTCCACTGTGCGTCGGAAGCGAGGAAAGTCGAGTCGCCCATCAAAAACCATCACGCCAACGATCTGCATCAGATTGGTCGGTCTGTCCATGCGTAGCCAGGCAGTGTCGACGTGTGAGATACGTTCGCGGGTGCTCATGCTGGAAATGCTCCGGATGGGGGGGAGTCAATATAATACCCAAGTCAGATTCAAACCTGACCAGCCAGTGCGCAAGGAGATAGCAATGAGTGATCTGAATGCCCGTTTTGAAGCCGCTGTGGCTGATTCGAAGAAGCTCAGCGAGCGCCCTGACAACGCCACCTTGCTGAAGCTCTACGCACTGTACAAGCAGGGGGCGGAAGGTGATGTGCAGGGCAAGCGCCCCGGCTTTACCGACATGGTTGGTCGAGCCAAATTCGATGCATGGTCTGCACTTGGCGGCGTCGTGCCCGAGGCCGCGAAAGAGCAATACATCGACCTGATTGCTGATTTGAAAAAGGCTTGATCAGGCCGGGAAATTTTCGTCGAAGAACTTGTGAACTTCCTTCTCGATCATCGGCTTGAACGCTGAGAAGAGAAGCCCGAGCTTGATCTGGATGGCGACCTCCTGGTCGTCCATCGTCAGTTGGCCCTTGACGCCCGGGCGCTGGAAATTGAGCACGTCGCCCTCCCAGCTGTAGGTCATCTCCAGGTCCGCCTGCAATTCGCTGGCAAGATGCTCGGCCGCCTTGCGGGCTTGCTTGATCGTTTTGCCGTGTTTGCGGCAGATATTGATATCGCTCATGGGTCGTTTCTATCGAAGTTCAGCCCGTAGTTCGTGATAGCAGGCGAAGCGCCGCGCTGTAATTGCACCGTTTGCAACTGCAGCACGCAAGGCACAGTCCGGCTCCCGGTCGTGATGGCAGTCGCGGAATCGGCATTGGCCGAGCAGCGGCTGGAACTCCGGAAACCCGGCTTCCAGCGTCGCCAGATCGAGGTGGCGCAGGCCGAACTCCTGCAGACCCGGCGAGTCGATCAGATCAGATGCTGCATCGAGATGGTAGAGGCGGGCATGTGTGGTCGTGTGCTTGCCTGAATCCAGTGCTTCGGAAATTTCCCGCGTGGCCGCGTTGGCCCCTGGAATCAACGCATTGATCAGGGTCGATTTCCCCATTCCCGACTGCCCGACGAGAACGCTGGTTTCGCCATGCAAGTACGGCAGCAGGGCATTCCCGCATTCTTTCGCGGACAGCTCGACAACGGCGTACCCCAGTTGTCGGTAAATCTTCAGTGCCTCGCGCGCAGCAGGCAGTGCGTTCGTGAGGTCGCACTTGTTGAGGACGATCAAGGCCTTGATCTCCTGGCTGTCGGCTGCCACCAGGCAGCGGGTGACCAGCGTGTCGGAAAAAGACGGCTCGGTAGCCACAACAATCGCAATCTGCGTCACGTTGGCGGCAATCAGCTTCTGGCGGAAGTCGTTTGAGCGGTAGAGCAGGCTGCGCCGCTCCGTTGTCTTTTCGACTACGCCTTGTCCCTCGCCCGTAGTCATTACGGTCACGCGGTCGCCGCAGGCCAGTTCACTTTTCTTTCCGCGCGGAAAGCACAGTCGTGTCGAAGCGTCAGCAAACTCGACAAGATACTGTCGGCCAAACGCAGCGATGATCAATCCGTCGTGGTTCAAGTGTTTGCAGCCTGTAGGCGGGAAATGCGAATGGCGGCCGGCGGGTGTGAATCGTAGAAGAGCGAATGCACCGGGTCCGGCGTCAGGGTTGCTGCATTGTCCTCATACAGCTTGACCAGGGCATGAACCAGGTCGTTGCTGCTGGCATGTGCCGCCGCATACTGGTCGGCCTCGAATTCGTGGCGGCGCGAGAGCAGGCTGCCCAGCGGCGTCAGCGGAAAGGTGAAGACCGGAAGGGCGACGAAGAAGAGAATAAGCGCCATGGCTGTACCCTGGTTGGCGCTCTCGACACCGAGTCCGGCATAGAACCACGGGGCCTCGATCAGCTGGCCAAGCAAGGCGAGAAATGCCAGTGACACAGCAAACATCATGACGATGCGCTTGAAAACGTGGCGATGTCGGAAATGTCCCAGTTCGTGGGCCAGCACCGCTTCGATTTCTTCCGGCTGCAGGCGTTTGAGCAGGGTGTCAAAGAAAACGATGCGCTTGTTCTGGCCAAAGCCGGTGAAATAGGCATTGCCATGGGCGGAGCGTCGCGAGCCATCCATGACAAACAGGCCACCTGAACGAAAGCCACACCGCGCCAGCAAGGCTTCGACACGCGTCTTTGTTTCACCGGCTTCCATCGGGGTGAATTTGTTGAACAGCGGTGCGATCCAGGTCGGATAGGCGAAGAGGATCAGCAGATTGAAACTGCACCAGAAGAGCCAGACGTAGAGCCACCACAGCGAGCCCATGGCACCCATTAACCAGAGTACGGCGAGGATAACCGGGGTGCCGATGGCGGTGCCGAGCAGCGTGCTCTTCAGCAGATCGAGAAAGAAGAGTCCTGGCGTCATGCGGTTGAAGCCAAAGCGCGCTTCGATGACGAACTGTCGCCAGAGGGCCAGGGGCAGATCGATGACACCGGAAAGCAGGGCGACAGAAAAAATCAGAGCCAGTCCGTAGCCGATGCCATCGAGCTGCGAGCGCCAGAAACTGGCCAGGGCATCAAGGCCTCCCCCCAGGGTCAGTCCGAGGAGCAGGGCTATTTCCACTGCCAGGGCGATCAAGCCGAAGCGCGACTTGGTGACGGTGTAGTCGGCCGCTTTCTGGTGTGCCGTCAGCGCGATCCGTTCGGCAAACTCCATCGGGACCTGATCACGGTTTGCCAGTACGTGGGCGATATGCCGACGTGCCAGCCAGATGCGCGCGGCTACGGAGAGGGTCAGGACGGTGAGAAAGATGTAAGTGAAGGTGTCGGCCATGCCGTTGTGACAAAATGTGGTCTTTATGAGTTCAGGCGAATTATATGGCACAAGACGCAAACAACCTTGTCTGGCTGGATATGGAAATGACCGGGCTGGAGCCGGAGCGCGAGCGCATCATCGAACTGGCGATGATCGTGACCGATACGCATCTGGAAACGCTGGCCGAATCGCCGGTGTGGGTCATCCATCAATCCGATACGCTGCTCGATGCGATGGACGACTGGAACAAGAAGACCCATGGCCGCTCCGGCCTGATCGAGCGCGTACGTGCTTCTGCGCAGGATGAGGCTGCAGTGAGCGCCGAAGCGCTGGCGTTCATGGCGGAATGGGTGGGGGCGCGTGTGTCGCCGATGTGTGGCAACTCGATCGGCCAGGACCGCCGCTTCATGGTCCGTTACATGCCCGAACTTGAAGCCTATTTCCACTACCGTAATCTGGATGTGTCGACGCTGAAGGAACTGTGCCGGCGCTGGAAGCCGGAAGTTGCCAAAGGCTTCGTCAAGAAGGCGGATCACACGGCCATGGCCGATATCCGCGAATCCATCGCCGAACTGCGCTATTACCGCGAGAACTTCCTGAAACTTTAAGGTGCCAACGAAGTTTCAGTGCACCGATGCGTTGGTTGGTGCCATTCGCTTGTAGAGAACGAAACGTTCGCTGCGCTCTGCCGGGCGGCGAATTTCGGTGACCAGCAGCCAGCCCGCCTGGTCCAGATTCCGGTTGGCGCGGGCATCGCGCAGGGTCAGCATCCAGTTGCAGCGCTCGCTGCTCGCCACGTTGTCACGGCGCACGGCAATGCCGGCGAAATAATCGATCAGGGCTCGGTTGCTGTCCGAAATGTTACGGCCGATGACGCAGCCGTGTTTTGCCGGCAGGGCTGTCTTCAGCGCTGTGCCGACAGAGCGGTAGCTCTTGCCGTATTCGATCCACGGTAGCTACAGGCTCATCAACAGCAACCACAAGGCCGTCAGTCCGCCCAGCCAGTGTACCAAGCCTCGCCATGGCGAACGTTGCCGCTGGCCGGCGGTCAGCATCCAGGCCCAGGCCAGCGTCGCTGCCAGTGCGATAGCGAATGGAATCGGCCGGAATTCGCCGACAAATCCGGGGGCCAGTTTGACGACACGTTCGGCCAATCGTTGCGGTGTGCCAATGACCATTGCACTCCAGCCTACCCAGACCAAGGCGCAGAAGAAACTGAAGGTCATCACACCAAACCAGTCGAAGGCATTGGCGGCGCCACGGCGCAGCGTTGCCACCCCGGGGGCGGCGAGCAGCGCAAGCGGTGGGAGCAGCAGCAAGGCAGAGCTGGAACGGGCTTCAAAGGTGACCGACAAGCTGAGCCAGACGGCTACTGTTGCCAGCAGCGGGAGGCGGTAGGATGGGTCGTCGAGGAAGCGTCGCTTGGAGCGCAAGGTCCATAGCGCCAGCGGCAAGGCCGGCCAGGCAAACCACGGGAGCATTACCAGATACTCCCAGGCGGTTTGTGCCATGTTGGCGGGGCGGCCAATCTGAGCGAATTCGGAAGTCAGCCAGCGCCAGAAGAAATCCGGATCAAAGGCTGCCAGCAGCAACGGCCAGGGGGCCGCGATGGTCATGCCGAGGGCGATGCCGCCGCTCAGCGCCAGGCTGGCCTGGCGGCGATCTTCTGCCAGCCAGAGCGCGGTCAGGCCGACGGGGAGTAGCGCCAGCAGTGGGGCAAAGCCGTTGCCGAGAAAGCCCAGCCCCAGCGCCAGGCCAAAAATGATCGCTGCCCGCTTGGGTTTGCGCGGGAGCAGCGCCAGAGCCCAGTAGGCTGCAGCGTGCCCGGCCAGCGAGACGAGCATGGGCTGCGCCTCGTGGGCGTGTACGAGAAAGCCCAGACAGCCAGCCATGGCCAGCGTGCTGGCGATCGCAAACTCATGCGGAGCAGGTTCCGAACCGTGCCATTCGCGCCCTGCACGGTAAAGGAGGAAGAGGGTGAGTGCGACCCAGAATCCACTGGCGAGGCGGATCGCGTCATGCAGGGGCAGCAGCCAGGAAAACAGGGCGCCGGTGAGTGCAGCTGTCCAGTAATAAAGGGGCGCGTCGGGATAGGGGCGGTCAGCCAGATGCGGGACCAGCCAGTGACCTCGCTGCAGCATATCGGCGGCGACGCCGATTGTTACTGCATCGTCGTTTTTCCAGGGGTCGTGGCCGAACAGTCCGGCCAGAATGAAGAGCGTGAGCAATGCCACCAGAGGCCAGCCTCGTGGTGGCAAAGGGAAGCCGTTGCTCACGTGTTCGTTCATGCCGTGATTATCTCGCAAATGAAAAAGGCAGCCCCAGGCTGCCTTTCTGCGGGCGCAAAATTCGCTCAGGCGGACTTGCGCAGGTTGCCGAATTTCTGATTGAACTTCTCGACGCGACCGGCGGTGTCGACGATCTTCTGCTTGCCGGTGTAGAACGGGTGGCAGGCCGAGCACACTTCAACGTGCAGTGCCTTTTTCATGGTCGAGTTGGTCTTGAAGGTGTTGCCGCAGGAGCAAGTCACCTGAATCTCGGCGTAATCGGGGTGGATACCGGCTTTCATAGGGTTTTCCTTTAGGTTCTTTCGGCCGGCGGATGTGACCGGCCCCAGTAAGACGCAGAATTATCCTTGAAAATCAGCAAGGAGTCCAGAGGTTCCTGCAAAACGTGGCTGGTGATCTAGCGGCCGCCGCGCATCGAGTCGAAGAATTCGTTGTTCGATTTGGTCGCCTTGACCTTGTCGAGCAGGAAATCCATCGCTTCGAGGTCGTCCATGTTGTAGAGCAGTTTTCTGAGAATCCACATTTTCTGCAGTACATCCGGCTTCAGCAGCAATTCTTCGCGGCGGGTGCCCGAGCGGTTGACGTTGATTGCTGGGTATATCCGCTTCTCGGCCATGCGACGGTCGAGGTGCGTTTCCATGTTGCCGGTACCCTTGAATTCTTCGTAGATGACATCGTCCATGCGGCTGCCGGTTTCGATCAGCGCCGTGGCGATGATCGTCAGCGAGCCGCCTTCTTCGATATTACGGGCGGCACCGAAGAAGCGCTTCGGCTTCTGCAGCGCATTGGCATCGACGCCGCCGGTCAGCACCTTGCCGGAGGCCGGCTGCACGGTGTTGTAGGCGCGGGCAAGGCGGGTGATCGAGTCGAGCAGGATGACCACATCCTTCTTCATTTCAACCAGGCGCTTGGCCTTTTCGATAACCATTTCGGCAACCTGCACGTGGCGGGTAGCCGGTTCGTCGAAGGTGGAAGCAACCACTTCGCCCTTTACGGTGCGCGACATCTCCGTCACTTCTTCCGGGCGCTCGTCGATCAGTAGCACAATGAGGACGGCTTCCGGATGGTTTTCGGCGATGGCGTGGGCAATATGCTGCAGCATCACGGTCTTGCCGGACTTTGGCGGGGCGACCAGGAGGCCGCGCTGGCCGGCGCCGATCGGCGCAATCATGTCGATGATGCGGCTGGTGGTGTTTTCTTCGCCGCGCATCTCGCGTTCAAGCTTGAGATGGCGCGTCGGGTGCAGCGGCGTCAGGTTCTCGAAGAGGATCTTGTTCTTGGTTGCTTCCGGCGGCTCGTAGTTGATGCGATCAACTTTCACCAGCGCAAAGTAGCGTTCGCCATCCTTTGGTGTCCGGATTTCGCCTTCGATCGTGTCGCCAGTGTGCAGGTTGAAGCGGCGGATCTGCGAAGGGCTGACGTAAATGTCGTCAGTGCCTGCCAGGTAGGAAATGTCCGGCGAACGCAGGAAGCCGAAGCCGTCAGGCAGGACTTCCAGGGTGCCATCACCGAAGATGCTTTCGCCCTTCTTGGCCTGATTCTTCAGCAGGGCGAAGATCAGTTCCTGCTTGCGCAGGCGGTTGGCATTGTCGATGCCGTTGGCAGTTGCCATTTCAAGCAGCTGGCTGACGTGGAAGTTCTTGAGTTCGGAAAGACGCATAGGTCGATAGGCTGGGATGAAGAGGTTTGGATGCGGCTGGTGTGGTGGCGCAGTGCGAACTGTCGCAGGTGCCACGGGGAAGGTCAGAGTCGTGAGGGAAAAGGCGGAACCGAAACACCTGAAAGCCCGGGGGCGGGACGGCTTATTTGCTGCTTTTCCTGCGCCGTGCGGGACTTTCAGGGGGGAGACTAGCGAGATTACAGGTTGCTGTCAATGAAGGCCGTCAGTTGTCCCTTGGACAGTGCGCCAACCTTGGTGGCTTCGATGTTGCCGCCCTTGAACAGCATCAGCGTCGGAATGCCGCGGATCCCGTACTGGGCCGGTGTCTTCTGGTTGTCATCGATATTCAGCTTGGCAACCTTCAGTTTGCCAGCGTATTCCTTCGCTACCTCGTCGAGGATCGGTGCAATCATCTTGCACGGGCCACACCATTCGGCCCAGTAATCGACCAGCACCGGCTGTTGGGATTGCAGCACCTCGGTGGCGAAGTTGTCGTCGGTGACGTAATGGATATGCTCGCTCATCAAAAAGCCTCGTTGAAATCGTAGGGAATGTGTCGCGAATCGGCGGAAATTTCCGGAACGGAATTTGTCGGACAGGGGAATGCTAGCGAAAAACCTGCGGCAAGGGAAGTAAAGCAGATAGCAACAAACGTGTCGCAGGCACTGTCTGTCTTCTTTTTGTCAGCGTCCTCACCTGCCTGCCCAATTGTTTCTTCGACTCGTTCGGCGCGCGATCGTTGGCTCCGGAAGACATGGAAAATTCCGCTGGGGAGCTTTTGTCATCTCTTGGCAGGCGGCAAGCGCGTGGCAGGGCGCATGGTTGCTGCGTCGCGGCAATGAGATTCGGTGGGCGCTACCGCGGATTGACAATATCGATGTAAATCAACATAATGCACATGTTGCTGCGGCGCAGCATGTGCGTATCTGCACTACTACCGGCGCTTCCGATTGCGCCGGATTGCCCTTCCCGATGGGCATCTCGGCAGTCTGCCTTCCCATAACCCCTGGTGCGCCGCCCCGTAACCGTTCGCCCTGTGCTTTTCTTGCGCAGGGCGGCACAGTGAAGGAGAAAGCATGTCCGCAACGATCGTTCTCAAACCGACAATGCACCGTGCCACTCTGGCCGTTGCAAGTCTTGTTCAAATAGTACTGATGGCTGCTGGTGCCTTGCTGCTGATAGGGCTTTTTGCCTTCTATCAGGGAGACCAGCGTATTGCCTCACAACTTCAGGCGTTGCTGTCCGAGCAAATAGCCGACTCCGCGCGTGACGGCAATGTCATGGCGCTCGCTTTGCCAGTCGGCGCAGCGACAGCAGGCAGTGCTGCCGATGTGCTGACTCCGCGCATGCGTGCCGCGCTGGAAAATGTTTCCCGGCGCTATCGGGTATCGATGGGGGCCCTCGAACCAATCTTTGCCGCCGCCGAGGTGGCCGGCCGTGATCTGCGCCTGGACCCGCTGCTCATCGTTTCGGTGATCGCCATTGAATCCCGCTTCAACCCCCTCTCCGAGAGCGTCATGGGGGCACAGGGGCTGATGCAGGTCATGCCCCGTTTCCATCAGGACAAGCTGCCGGACGGTGCCGATGAGCTTTCCTTCTTTGACCCGGTACTCAATGTCCATGTCGGCGCGCGCATCCTGAAGGAATCAATCCATCGCAACGGTGGATTGGTGGGTGGCCTGCAGCAGTACGCAGGGGCCAGCGACGACGCCGACCAGCGTTACGCTGCCAAGGTGCTTGCCGAAAAAAGCCGTCTGGAGGCGTTTGTACAGCGTGCGCCTTTGCGCGATGCCTAAGCTGGTCTGAGCGTTGCACGCATCCGCGCGGGAGGAAAATCTGCCCGGATGCGCTATAGTTGGTGCCCCGCATTCAGCACCTTCCAAGAGATCTGCCATGACTTTTGTCGTCACCGAAAACTGCATCAAATGCAAATACACCGACTGCGTCGATGTCTGTCCGGTCGATTGTTTTCGCGAGGGGCCGAATTTTCTGGTGATCGATCCGGATGAGTGCATCGACTGCACGCTGTGCGTGCCCGAATGCCCGGCCGAGGCCATTTTTGCCGAGGACGACGTGCCGGACAGCCAGCAGGCTTTCATCGCGCTGAATGCCGAATTGTCGAAAACCTGGCCGATGATTGCCGAGCGCAAGGACCCGCTGCCGGATGCCGACGCCCAGAACGGGGTGCCGGACAAGCTCGACCAACTCGAACGCTGATTCCCGGTACGCATGGCGGTCGCCGCCCATGCCCTGACGCCGGACGGCGGCTGCCTCGACGCCGCTGCCGCATTGCTGCTGGCCGGTGCCGCTGCCGACCTGCCTGATCTCTCGCGGCACCTCGTTCTCGTTTCCTCGCTGCCGCTGGCCGCCGAATTGCGCACGGCGCTGGCGAGTGCCGCCGGCCGGCCGTTGCTGTTGCCGCAGTTCAATACGCTGCGGCGCTGGGCGCTGGCGGCCAATCTTCCCGACCTGCCGACGCCGATGCCGGAAAGCGAACGGCTGGTCCTGCTGCACTCAGCACTGGCCGCGCGCGGCTGGTTCGACGAAGGCGCCCTGTGGGGCATCGCCGGCGAACTGGCCAGCCTGTCCGACGAGCTCTCTGCCGCTGCCGTGCGCCTGCCCGACAATGAAGACGAGCTGACCCGTCAGCTGGAGCAGGCCTATGCCTTGCGGGCATCCGAGCCGCTCAATTTCGAGGCACGGGTGGTGCATGAGATGTGGCGCGCGCTGGCGGCCGCCGGTCGCCCCGATGCGCCTTCGGTCTACCGTCTGCGGCTGGCGCAACTGGCCGAGCAGGCTTCGCGCCCGCTCTTCGTCCTGCTCGACGGCCCGGCCGAAGAACGGCTGACACCGGCCGAACTGGCATTCATCGAATCCTATGGACGGACCCAGCCGGTCCTGGTCTGCGCGCCGCAGCCGCGCACCGGCGCGGATTCGCCGCTGGCAGCCGTGCTTGCCGCCGCTTGGCCGGAGCAGCCAGCAACCGATGCTTCCGCAGCGCTGATGACGCGGGCGACCCAACTGGCAGCCGTGCTGCCGGAGAGCCCGCTGGCCGGGCGTCTGCAGCTGGTGCCGGTAAGCGGCCGCGAAGCCGAGGCCGAGGCGGTCGCGGCGCAGGTCTTCGCCTGGCTGGGGGAGGGCATCCGGCGCATCGCGCTGGTCGCCGAAGACCGCCTTACCGCCCGCCGGGTGCGCGCCCTGCTGGAGCGCGCCGGCGTGCTTGCCGCCGATGAAACCGGCTGGAAGCTGTCGACCACCCGGGCCGCGGCAACGCTTGATGCCCTGCTCGAAACCGTCGCCGGCAGCGCTTACCACCTCGACCTGCTCGACCTGTTCAAGTCGCCGCACCTCTTTGCCGACCTGCCATCGCCTGCGCGTGCCGGGGCCGTGCTGGCGTTGGAACAGGCCATCCGGCGGGCCGGCGTCAAATCCGGCGTGCTGGCCTTTCGCCGCGCGTTGGCCGAGCAGGGAGCGTATATCGATGCCGTGTCGCTGAGCACGGCCAGCCTGATGCTCGACCGGCTCGAAGTGGCGCAACGCATCCTCGGTGGCAAGCCGGCACCGCTGGCAAAATGGATCGCTCGCCTGCAGCGCGGGCTCGATGCGCTGGGCGCGACCGGGATGCTGCAGGCCGATGCCGCTGGCGACGAGATTCTCGAACTGCTGACGCAGCGGCAGGGAGAGCTGGCCGAGAGCACCGCCAGCTTCGGCTTCGCCGCCTGGCGTGACTGGTTCAACCGCGAACTGGAGGGTGGCGCTTTCCGTGACCGTGGCATCAGCAGCAGTGTCGTCATGCTGCCGCGCCACGACGTGCGCCTGCGCCGCTTTGAGGCCGCCATCGTCATCGGCGCCGATGCCGAGCAGCTGGCGCCGGCCGCTGGCGGTACCTTCTTCAACCAGGCGGTGCGCCGCGATCTGGGCCTGCCGACGCGCGAAGACGCCGAGCGCGCGCTGCGCCGCGACCTTGAACTGTTGCTGAGCACCGTGCCGCGCGTGCTCGTCACCTGGCAGCACCGGCAGGCGGGTGAAGCGCGCCAGCTGGCGCCGGAGTTCGATCTGCTGTCCACGCTGCATGCGCTGGCCTGGGGGGACGATCTGGTGCGCACTCCCTTGCCCATGGCGCGCGAGGCGGCTGCCGCAGCGGATTCACTGCCGGCCCTGCCGGTGCAGGCAAGGCCGTCCGCGCCGCTGGCGCAGGTGCCGGCACGGGTTTCGGTCAGCGGTCTTGCCAGCCTCGTCGCCTGCCCTTACCAGTTCTTCGCCCGCCACGTACTGCGCCTCAACGAACTCGACGAGGTCGCCGAGGAACTGGAAAAGAGCGACTACGGCCAGCTTGTGCATCGTTCGCTGGAACGTTTTCACGCCGCCCACCCAAGCCTTGCCGGGCTGGACGATGCCGCCGCGCTGGCGGCGCTGAGCGCCACCGTCGAGAGCGTCTTTGCCGAGGCCGAAGCCGACAACTGGCTGGCGCTTGGCTGGCGCCTGCGCTGGCAGGCCCGGTTGCCGGCCTATCTGGCCTGGCAGCGTGAGCGGGAGGAGGCCGGTTGGCGCTGGCAGGCGGCCGAGGTGAAGGTGGCCAGATCGCTGCCGCTGCCCGACGGGGCGACAGTCGAGCTCTATGGCCGCATCGACCGCATCGACTGTGCCGGTCCGGCCGGCTTCGGCCTGCTCGACTACAAGACACGGAAACTGACCGATCTGCGCCGACAGATGGCCGACGATATCCAGTTGCCGGCCTACGCACTGCTCCACGGCGAAGCGGCCGAGGCAGCCTATGTCGCCCTCGACGACGAGAAGGTGGGAACGGTGGCCTGTGCTGACGATCTGGCCGACGCCGGCGCCGCCCAGGGCGAACGACTGCAGGCCGCCTTTGCTGCCCTGCGCAACGGTGCCGCAATGCCGGCGCATGGTGTCGATAGCGTTTGCCGCTGGTGCGAAGCCAGCGGCCTGTGCCGGAGGGATCATGTCCAGTCCGTCTGAGCAGGGTTTCACCGACTTCAATGCGGCCCTCGACCCGGCGCGCAGTGCCGTGGTCGAAGCCTGCGCCGGCAGCGGCAAGACCTGGCTGCTCGCCTCGCGCATCGTGCGCCTGCTGCTGGCCGGCGTGCAGCCGGCGGAAATTCTGGCCATCACCTTCACGCGCAAGGCGGCACACGAGATCGAGGAGCGCGTTGTCGACTGGCTGCGCGAACTGGCCACGGCCAGCGACGAGGCGGCCCGCCATTTCCTGAGCGAGCGCGGTGTGGCCAGTAGTACGGTCAGCGATGCCGCCACGCTGGCCCGTGCCCGTGGCTTGTATGAACGGGTGAGCGGCGCGCAGCCCGGCCTGGCGGTGAACACCTTCCATGGCTGGTTCCTGCAACTGGTGGCGGTGGCGCCGCTGTCGGCCAACCTCGCCGGCACCACGCTGGCCGATGACGGCTCGCGCCGTTTCGAGGAATTGTGGCAATCGTTCGCCAGGCGCCTGCAGCGCGACGCGCAGGGGGAAGGAGAGGGCAAAACAGTCGCACAAGCCTTTGTCCGCCTGCTCGCCGAAATCGGTCTGGCCAGCACCAAAACCCTGGTCCGTCGCGGCATGGCGCGGCGGGCGGAGTGGATGGCACATATCGGGCAGAACGAAGCGCCGGTGGCTGTCACCGTTGGCGAACTCACCGAGCTTTTCGGTGTGGTCGATGCCGCGCAGGCGCTGGACGCGTTGTTCGCGCCGGGCTGGGAGCCGGATTTTCACGCCTATCTCGGCCTGCTCGAAAGCAGCGAACTGGAGAGCGACCAGGCTTTTGCCGCGCAGCTGTCCTTGGCCATGGGGCTGTCCGAGCGCGAGGAACGACTCAAGAAGCTGGCCCCGGTGTTACTGACCGAGAAAGGCACCCTGCGTGCGCGCAAGCCTAGCAAGGCGCTGGACAAGCGTTTCGGCAGCGAGGGCGCGCAGCGCTTCCTCGATTTGCATGCCGCGCTCGGCACTCGCGTGCTGGATTGCCTCGGCCAATTGCAAGAAGCGCGCAACCTTGCCTTCAACCGCGACGCGCTGACCGTGCATCATGCCTTCCTGCAGCATCTGGAAGCCTTCAAGGCCGAGCGGCGGCAGATTGATTTTGTCGATGCCGAATGGCGAGTTCTGCAACTGCTGCAGGACGAGGCCAGCGCCGCCTTCATCCAGGCCCGGCTCGATGCGCGCTACCGCCACGTGTTGCTCGACGAGTTTCAGGACACCAACCCGCTGCAGTGGCAGATCCTGCTTGCCTGGCTGGAGGCTTATACCGATGCTGCGCGTCCCTCGGTCTTCCTGGTCGGCGATCCGAAACAATCGATCTACCGCTTCCGTCGCGCCGAGCCGCGTCTTTTTGCCACGGCCGCCGATTTTCTCTCCCGCCATTTTTCAGCCGTGCGCCTGACGCAGGACCAGACCCGACGCAATGCGCCGGCGATCGTCGAGGTGGTCAACGCCCTCTTTGCCAACGAACCGGCATTCCAGCCCTTCCGCACACAAAGTTCGCTGGCGCAGGGCTTGCCGGGCCGGGTCGAGTTGCTCCCACTGTTTGCCGACGACGAAGCGGCCGAGGAGGATGCCCCGCCTCCGGACAAGTTGCGCGACCCGCTGCAGGAGCCGGCGCTGGAACGCGTCGAGCAGCGCCGCCAGCGCGAGGCCGAGGCGCTGGCCCGGCACCTCGGCGGCATGTTCGGCCGCACGCGGATTCGCGAGCGCCAGGGACGGGAGGAGGTCGAACGCCCCCTGCGCTACGGCGACGTGCTGTTGCTGGTGCGGACGCGGACGCAGATTGCCACTTACGAGCAGGCGCTGGCCGCCGCCGGCATTCCCTTCACCGCCGCCTCGCGCGGCGGTCTGCTCGATTCGCTGGAAGTACGCGATGTCGTCGCCCTGCTGACCTTTCTGGTCACGCCCGCCGCCGACCTGCAACTGGCGCACGCGCTCAAGTCGCCGATCTTCGCCTGCAGCGATGAAGATTTGCTGCAGCTGGCGGCACGCCCGGAGGCCGGCTGGCACAGGCGTTTGCAGGCCGTAGCGGCGCAGGCTTGCAGTGCCCGCCTGCACCGGGCCGCCGACCTGATCGAGGCCTGGATCGATGCGGCCGCCCGGTTGCCGGCGCACGACCTGCTTGACCGCATCTACCATCAGGGCGAGGTGCCGGCCCGCTACCGTCTGGCCGTGCCGGAAGCCCGGCGCGCGGCCGCACTGGCCAACCTCGAAGCCTTGCTGCTGCTGGCGCTCGACCTCGATGGTGGCCGCTATCCCAGCCTGCCGCGCTTCATCGACGAACTGAAGGCGCTACGAGCCGCCGAGGGCGACGATGCGCCGGACGAAGGCGAACTGGCCGCCGATGAAGGTGTCGCCGCCGATGGCCGCGTGCGCATCCTGACCATCCACGGTGCCAAGGGGCTGGAAGCGCCGCTGGTCTGGCTGCTCGACGCCAACGCCACGCCGCCGGCCGACAAGGCCTGGGAAGTGCTCGTCGATTGGCCGCCGGAAGCGCCGGCCCCTCGCCATTTTTCCTTTGTCGGCCGTAAGGAGGAACGCGGTGCCTCGCGTTCGCCGCTGTTCGAGGCTGAAGCAGCGGCAGCGGAACGCGAGGAACTCAACCTGCTCTATGTCGCCGTGACCCGCGCCCGCCAGCTGTTCTTTGCCAGCGGCATCAGCAACAGCCGCAAGGGCGAGTCGGCCACGGCCTATTCTCGCTTGCAGGCTGCCCTGGGCCGGCTGGGCGGAGAAAATACCATGGCCCACGGCGAGCCGCTGCCCACGGGTGAAATCCCTGCAGCAGACCGGGGCGACCGCCGTCCGGTCATGGCAAACCTGCCCGTGCCGGCGGTGGGCGAGCGGCGTGAACCGCTGGATGCCGCTGCCCGTTTCGGCATCCTGCTGCACGCGCTGCTCGAAAGACGGACCGAAAACCGGGAAGAGGACGGTTGGTGGCGCGGCATGGGCTATACCGACGGCGAACTGGCGCGGGTGCGGCCGGTGGCCGAGCGCCTGCTGGCGGCGCCGGCCTTGCGTCGTTTCCTCGACCCGGCCTGCTACCTGCGCGCCTGGAACGAAATGGAGATCACCGACGAAAGCGGTGCCGTATGCCGCATGGACCGCCTGGTCGAGGACGTCGAGGCTTTCTGGGTGCTGGATTACAAGAGTTCGGGCAGCGATACCGCCCGCATCGGCGAATACCGTGCCCAGGTGGCTGCTTATTGCCGTGCAGTAGCCACCATTTTCGGGGCGAAACCCGTACGCGGCGCCCTGATATTTGCTGATGCTTCCGTAGTAGAGGTTTCCTCCTAGTTCGGCACTTCCGCAAAGCACACATATCAGATAGCATCGCAGGGCAGAATGGCCGGTACGCCAGCCACTATCAACATAATTAACTTCATACCGGCATCCGTGGCGCCGGTAACAGGGGAAGCAAAATGGAAGTGCGGGAAATCCTTCGCGTCAAGGGCACGACGCTATTCACGGCGACACCGAACGAGCTGCTGACCGAAGCCATCACGGCCATGGCCGAGCACGATGTCGGGTCGCTGGTGGTTATGGGTGGCGGCAAGATGGTCGGCATGCTGACCTTCCGCGAAGTGTTGCAGGCGGTCAATACCCACAAAGGCAAACTTGAGGGAGTTACCGTCGAGGCAGTCATGGTCCGCGATCCGGTCACGGTGCCGCCGGCGATGCCGGTCGACGAACTGCGTCGTCTGATGATCGAAAAGCACTCCCGCTACCTGCCGGTGATGGAGGGGGGGGTTCTGCAGGGCGTCATCTCGTTCCTGGATGTGGCCAAGGCCGTTCTCGAAGAGCAGAGCTTCGAGAACAAGATGCTCAAGAGCTATATCCGCAACTGGCCGGACGGCGAACCGGCTCAAGCCTGAAGCACTGGCCGAAAAATTTCAGAAACCGGGGACTGCGCAGTAAAAATACAACAGCCCCGAAAATGGCAGTAAACCAGCAGACATATCCTTAAGGAGGACAGATGGACAAGATTTGGCTGAAGAGCTACCCCGAGGGCGTTCCCGCAGAGATCGACCTCAATACCTACCAGTCGCTCGCCGACCTGTTCGAACAGGGCGTAGCGAAATATCGCGACAAGGTGGCTTACGTCAGCATGGGGGTGGAACTGACCTATGGCGATGTCGATCGCCTCTCGCGCGATTTTGGCGCCTGGCTGCAATCGGTGCTCAAACTGCCACAAGGGGCGCGTGTTGCCCTGATGATGCCGAACACCCTGCAGTACCCGGTCTGCATGTTCGGCGCCCTGCGCGCCGGCTATGTGGTGGTGAACTGCAACCCGCTGTACACGCCACGCGAACTTGAGCATCAACTCAAGGATTCAGGTGCCGACGTTATCGTCATCATGGAAAATTTCGCCGCGACGCTGGAAGAAGTCCTCCACAAGACGCCGGTGAAGCACGTGGTACTGACCAAAATGGGCGACATGCTCGGCTTCCCCAAGGGCTCCATCGTCAATTTTGTCGTCAAGTACGTGAAAAAGCTGGTGCCGCACTTCAGCCTGCCGAAGGCTGTGCCGCTGAATTCAGTGCTGGCCAAAGGCGCCGGGGCTGAGCTCAAAAAAGTGTCGATTACCCAGGCAGACCTTGCTTTCCTGCAATACACCGGTGGCACGACAGGCGTTTCCAAGGGCGCCATGCTCACCCACCGCAATATTGTGGGCAACGTCCTGCAGGCCTACGCCTGGATCAAGCCGGCGATCAAGGAAGGCGAGGAATGCATCATCACCGCGCTGCCGCTGTATCACATCTTCGCGCTGACAGCGAACTGCTTCACCTTCTTCCAGATCGGTGCCAAGAACGTCCTGATTGCCAACCCGCGCGACATCCCGGGGTTTGCCGCAGAGCTTGCCAAGCACAAGTTCAGCGTCATCACCGGGGTGAATACGCTGTTCAATGCCTTGCTCAACAATGATGCGTTCTGCAGTCTCGATTTCTCGACACTCAAGGTCACCCTGGGCGGAGGCATGGCAGTGCAGAAGGCGGTTGCCGACAAGTGGAAACTGGTTACTGGCAAGCCGCTGATAGAGGCTTACGGCCTCACCGAGACGTCGCCGGCGGCGACCATCAACCCGCTGACGCTGAAGGAATACAACGGCTCCATCGGCCTGCCGATTTCCTCGACCGAGGTGATCGTCGTAGACGACAGCGGTCTCGAGGTAGCACATGGTCAGCCGGGCGAACTCTGTGTGCGTGGGCCGCAGGTCATGAAGGGCTACTACAACCGCCCGGATGAGACCGAGAAGGTTCTCCGGCCCGATGGTTTTCTGCTTACCGGTGATGTGGCCGTTGTGGACGACAACGGCTTCTTCCGTATCGTCGATCGCAAGAAAGACATGATCCTGGTCTCCGGCTTCAACGTTTACCCGAACGAAGTGGAAGACGTGGTGGCCATGCATCCGGGCGTGCTGGAGGTGGCTGCCATCGGTGTTCCCGACGAAAAATCTGGCGAAGCGGTGAAGATTTTTGTTGTCAGGAAAGATCCAAACCTGACGCCGGAAGCGATCATTGCCCACTGCCGCGACAATCTCACCGGCTACAAGGTGCCGCACCACGTAGAGTTCCGCATTGAATTGCCGAAAACCAACGTCGGCAAGATCCTGCGCCGGGCGCTGAAGGATGGTGCCAAGGCCTGATCGTCAGCAGGCATAAAAAACAAAGGCCGGGTTTTGCCCGGCCTTTGTTTTTGGCTCTGTTCCTAACTTTGGCTGTTTAGCCTTGAATGATCATTAGCCGATGAGAACAGAGCCTATTTGGAAGGCATGTCGGGGTGCAGGGTGATGACTTTCAGGTAGCCATACATCCTTGGACCATTCGGCAGCTCATCCTTGGAGCGCCGCTGCGGTGTTACCAGATAGACGTAAAGTTGCTGGCCACGAACGATAAAGTAGAGGATGTGGTCGGTAATGTCCTCCGGCATGCGGCGACGCAGGTCCACCGTTTCCTCGAACACCTGCCCCGTCTCCTTGATCCGCCATTTGACGTAAAGGTCGTCACCACGACGGATTGCACCGTGAATACTTGTTCCTTGTGCAGTTCCACGTTCCAGCCACGCGGGGTCGGTCCTGCCATAAAACGACGTGCCGTAGCGGTAGTCGAGGATTTCGATGCCGGGACTGTCTTTCCGAGCATCAAACTGAAAGCTGTGCTGAACCTGTGGCGGATGCGTTGCGCATGCGCTCAGCAGGACCAGTGCTGCGCTTGCCATCGCTGCGGAAAACCCGCGACGACCGGATGCTGCAAGGCGGTTGGCGAAGGAATATATCGATATCGTCATGCGCACCCCCTCCTCTGAAAATAGCCGGCACCATTGAACGCTCGCAACTCCAAACTCATCTTTCTCATTACTGGGTTAAAGGGACCATCCTCAGTTTTCTGCCCTTACGATGCGCAGCGCACATCGTAAGGAGCTTCCCAAGGAGATTTCTCGCGATGCGTGCACGCATCGCTCAGGCGCCCCCCAAGGGGGTTTCTTCGCGAAGGGTTCGCGCCCTTCGCTCAAGCATGTTCGAAGCCGATTTGGCCGTAGTGGGCGGCGTGGAAGCGGGCGATCCAGGCGCCAGCGGCGGCTTCGGCGCCTTCGCGGGTGGCGGCGCGCAGGGGCACTTCCTCGCTGCGACCATTTTCATGCACCCATTCCAGGGTGTAGGTGCGCAGGCCGGCACGTTCGCGGGCGATGATGCGGCGGTGCACTTCGGGCGGCAGGCGTTGCAGTGTGGACATGAACGGATCAGGCGTCAGGCGGTAGTGCGGCCCCTTGCCTTCGTGCTGGACCACGTACGACTTGCCGTCGTCACCCGTGCGTACGATGCGCCAGCGATTGCAGCCGTCGATGATGGCAAAGGCCGGCTGGCCTTCGTCTTCCAGGACCTCGGCTTCGACCGATTGCGCCTCTTCCGATTCCACAACCTCGTGCCACGGGCTGCCCCAGCGGGTGGGGGGAGGGAAGGGCAGGGGGTGCTTGCCCTGGCGGATACGTGCGAACAGTACAGATTTGAGCACATCCTCCACTTCGACCAGCGGGAAATGGGTACGCGGCGGCACGGGCAGTGAATTGGCACCCATGTAGCCGACTTCCCACAGGGTGCGTAGCCACTCGGCGGTGTCCAGTACGATCTGGGTCAGGTCGGCCGCAACTTCTTCGGAAGATGATGCCTGGCCCGGATCGGCCGGCGCAGTGGCACGTGCGCGCTTGCATTCGAGTAGCAACGACATCACCCAGTCAGCGTGTGCTTCCGGCAAAGCTTCCAGCCGGCCGGCACAGGCTTCCAGCTCTTCTTCGGTCATCGGGGGGAAATCGGCAAAGGGGTTGCTGCTCATCATCTGTCTCCTCCGTGTTTTGCCGGATGATAGGAGGATCGGAGCCTTCTGGGTAGTGACGCTTGGCTGTTGCGTGCTGCAACGCAAAAAATACTTGCGCATCGCTTTGTACGGGCGGCATAATCAGCGCTCGTTTTCCGATTCGAAACAAACCGGCCCCGAACCCACGCCATGAACCGCTGCTCCGATAACTCCGACATCGCCCGCACCTCTGCCGCCCAGGCAGCGTTGGCTACTTCGGTATCGGTAGTGTCTGTAGTACGCCTGGTAGTAGTAGGCGTAGATCACGCACCGTCGCGGGCCGGATAGCAGCAAAAGCAGCAAACCCAGATTCCAGAAACCCCCGCCGGTGCAAGCCGAGCGGGGGTTTTGCTTTATGGCCCCCTCGGATGACCGGATACAACCCTCCCGAAAGGAGAACTTCATGTCAGCAACTCGAACAGAGAGCCCCGGCGAAACCCTCAGCGGCGCGCAGATCGTCGTGCGCCTTCTGGAGCGACAAGGTATTACCACTGTTTGCGGCATCCCCGGCGGCGCCATCCTGCCGCTCTACGATGCACTTTCCGGCACCGACAAGATCCATCACGTGCTTGCCCGCCACGAGCAGGGCGCCGGCTTCATGGCGCAGGGCATGGCCCGCGCCAGCGGCAAGCCGGCGGTCTGCCTGGCTTCGTCCGGTCCCGGCGCCACCAACCTGCTGACGGCGATTGCCGACGCCAAGCTGGATTCGATCCCGGTGGTGGCCATCACCGGCCAGGTGCCGAAGGCCATGATCGGCACCGACGCCTTCCAGGAAGTCGATACCTACGGCCTCTCCATCCCGATCACCAAGCACAACTTCCTCGTCTCCTCGGCCGAGGAACTGCTGGAAATCATTCCACGCGCCTTCGAGATCGCTGCTTCCGGCCGTCCCGGCCCGGTCCTGGTCGATATCCCCAAGGACGTCCAGACCCAGCGCATCGAAGTGAAGCAGTGGCCCGAGCCGGGCCGTGTGCTGCCGGCCCCGGCCGCCGATGAAGCCGCCATCCTCAAGGCAGTGGAGATGATCGCCGCCGCCGAAAAGCCGATCCTCTACCTCGGTGGCGGTGTCGTCCATTCCGGTGCCGCTGAACTTGCCGTGTCGCTGGCCGAGAAGGCCTCGCTGCCGACGGTTATGACGCTGATGGCGCTTGGCGCGATGCCGGTCGACCACCCGCTCTCGCTCGGCATGCTCGGCATGCACGGGGCGCGCTGCACCAACCTCGCGCTCGACGAATGTGATCTGCTCATCGCCATCGGCGCCCGCTTCGACGACCGCGCCACCGGCAAGGTTGCCGCCTTCTGCCCCGGCGCCAGCATCATCCACATCGACATCGACCCCTCCGAACTCGACAAGATCAAGACGGCCCACATCGGCATCACCGGTGACGTCACCGAAGTGCTGCGAGCGTTGCTGCCAAAGGTGCAGCCGACGCTCAGGAAACGCTGGCTGTCGCATGTCTCCGGCCTCAAGTCGCAGCACCCGCTGCAGACTCCCGGCATCGATGATCCGCGTACGCATTACGGACTGATCTCTGCCGTCGCTGCTGCGCTCGACGACGAAGCGACGGTGACCACCGACGTCGGCCAGCACCAGATGTGGGTGGCGCAGGCTTACCCGCTGCGCCGCGCCCGCCAGTGGCTGACCTCCGGCGGCCTCGGCACCATGGGTTTCGGCCTGCCGGCGGCCATCGGTGCCGCGCTCGCCGAACCCGAGCGCACCGTCGTCTGCTTCTCCGGCGACGGCTCGATCCTGATGAACATCCAGGAATTGGTGACGGCGGCGGAAGAGGGCGTCAACGTCAAGGTGGTGCTGCTCAACAACGCCTCGCTCGGCCTTGTGTACCAGCAGCAGACGCTGTTCTACGGCGAGCGCATCTTCGCCTCCAAGTTCAAGGCGGTGCCCGATTTCATCAAGGTGGCCGAAGGCTTCGGCCTGCGCGCTGTCGATCTCGACAAGGCCGAACAGCCGCGTGTCGCTCTGGCCGAAGCGCTGAACGCGCCCGGCCCGTGCCTGATCCACGCCAGCATCGACATGAACGAAAAGGTGTTCCCGATGGTGCCCCCGGGCGCCTCGAATAAAGAAATGATTGGAGGCTGATATGAAAACGACCCCCTTACTCACTCCGTTCGCTGCCCCCCAAGGGGGCGCAAACCTCCCTTGGGGCTGCCCAGCGGGAGGCTTGCAATGAACGCCATAACCCAAAACGAACGCAACGCCCTGACCCGGGCCGTGCTTGAAATCGACGTGAACAACCACGCCGGCGTCATGAGCCACGTCGTTGGCCTCTTCTCGCGCCGCGCCTACAACGTCGAAGGCATCCTCGTCATGCCCGTGGGCAGTGGCGACACCAGCCGCATCTGGTTATTGGTCAATGAAGACCAGCGCCTGCCGCAGATGATCAAGCAGGTGGAAAAGCTCGAAGACGTGCTTGCCGTGCGCCGCCATGGCGCCGACCATGCGGTGTTCGAACGCATGGAAGAGTTCTTCAAGGCCTAGGCCTGCGCTTCACGCAGGGCGTCCAGCAGCACCTCGGGTGGCTGGGCGCCCGACAGCGCCAGCTTGCCGTTGAAGATGAAAAACGGCACGCCGTCGATGCCCAGCTGTCGGATGCGTGCCGCCTGTGCCACGACTTCGGCGGCGTCTTCGTCGCTGTGCAGATAGGCCAGCGTTGCCTCACGCCCGGCGCCGCACTGTGCGGCGAGATCCGCCAGCATGGCCGGGTCGCCGATGAAACGCCCCTCACAGAACCCAGCTGAAAAAATGCGCTCCACCAGCGCCTGCGTGTCGCTGCCCTGTTGCTGAAAACGGTGGATCAGCCGATGTGCCGCCAGCGTGTTGGCGCGCAGCGCAATCTTCTCGAATGCAAAGGCAATGCCGGTGTTGGCCCCGGCCTGGCTGACTCGTGCCCAGAGTTTTTCGACAGCCGCCGCTCCGCCGAATTTCTGCTCCAGAAACGGTCGGTAGGGCTCGCCTGCTGCTGGCGTATCGGGGTTCAGGAAGAAGGGCAGCCAGCGGATCAAAACCGGCTGCTGCCACTGCGCCAGCGCGGCATCGAGCTGGCGTTTGCCGATGAAGCACCATGGGCAGACGACATCCGAAACGATGTCGATGGTGGTCGTCGTGCCCTGAAATTCGTTATTCATTTGCGCCCACCTTTGCTGCCGCCCTTGTCCCAGTTGAAGCGCACCGTGCGCTGCCAGCGCTGGTCTTCCGTCTGGCGTTGTGGCTGCAGCGGCAAGGGCGTCTGGCCGTGTTTCTGCGGTGCCTTGCTGCCGGATGGTTTTTGCCTGTCGTTCATGCGGGTTTCCGCCTTCCACGGGCGCTACTGGCCCGCTTTCTCGAAATGTATTTAGCGGCTACATTGATAGCTGCCTTCCGGAAATAATTATGTCCCTATTTCATCGCTTCGTCCTCGTGCTGTGTCTCGCCGGCGCCTTGGGTTTTCCGGCTTGGGCGCGGGAAGAGGCGCCGGCCATCCAGGCACAAGCCCTGGTCGCCTTCAAGTCCGACGAAGGCATGGCCCGCCTGCTGCGCTCGCAAAGCAAAAGCGATTTCACCGCACTGGCCAATCAGTTCGAAGCACAGATAAACGCCGTATTCTGCGGCCCGGCCACCGCGGCTATCGTTCTCAATGCGCTGCAAGGTGAGCGGCCGGGGGCTTCCCGCGTCACGCAGGAAAGTGTGATCGCCAAGGGGCGGAAAACCCGGGCGCAGGTGCTCGGTGAACCAGTCACGATCAATGGCCGGAGCTTCAGGGATTACGGTTATCAACTGCGCCAGCTCGACGAACTGCTGCGCGCGCATGGCGTATCGACGCAGCTGCTGGTCGTCGATGACAACCGGGCAGAAGACGAAATCCGCAGTGCGTTAATGACCAACCTCGGCCGCCACGGCGACTACGTGATCGTGAACTACCGGCGGGATCGCGCCGGCCAGCAGGGCGGCGGTCACATCTCACCGCTGGGGGCCTACGATACCGAGTCGGATTCGTTCCTGGTGCTGGACGTGAACCCCGCCAACGCCCGCTGGGTCTGGATGCCAGCCAAAGCGCTGATCAAGGGCATGCGCAGCTTCGACACGGTGGAGAACCGGGGCTACATACAGGTGAGTCCGCGCTGAGGGCGAAGCCGGATCCCGGTTGCACGATATGGCATGAAAATGGCATGCTGATGTCAGTTGCTATTGAACGGTTGTTGTCGGCCACAAACGGTCATTGACGTATTGCAAAACGGATTTTTAAACATGACTGATCGAACCTTGTCGACACTTCTTGCATCGGCCACCTTGATCGCTCTTCTTGGTTATTTCTTAATGCCTTCTGGCTCCCAATTTGCTGAGGTGCCGCAGTTCATAAGAACGGGATATATGTTCTTTTTCGGCGCTGCGGCGGTCTTGTTCCTGATGAAGTTGATATCGAAGATTGTCCCGCTGGGGTTTCAACGAGAGACCGTATCCCTCAACGAAACGATGTTCGGGATTTGCTATGTATTTCTTACAAAAGAAGCTCGGGAAGAATGGCGCGGCTATATACGTGAACAGAAGAAAAGAGAGGCTGCATAGCCAATGCCCTCCGACTTCTGCTTAGGGTCGGCAACGGCCATCCGGCTCGGTACCGCCAGCAATATTTCCCATTTTTCTCGGATAGACGCCCGTGCTCCGCTGCCAGATCGACCACATCACAGTAACCGCCCCGTCGCTGGCAGTCGGCGCCGCCTACGTCCAGAAAGCCCTCGGTATTGCTCCACAAGTCGGCGGCGAGCATCCCCGCATGGGAACGCACAACCTGCTGCTGCGCTTGGGCGATGCGCTGTTTCTCGAAGTGATTGCCATCAACCCACAGGCACCTGCCCCGGGTCGGCCGCGCTGGTTCGAGCTGGATCGTTTGGCGCCGGATGCCTTGCCCACACTCTCCACCTGGGTGGCGCGCACGCCCGATATCCGCGCCAGTGCTGCCGCTGCGGCCGAGCAGCTTGGCGAGATCGAGCCGATGAGTCGCGGAGCGCTGGATTGGCTGATCACCATTCCCGCCGATGGCAGCGTGCCGCTTGATGGCGTGGCACCGGCGCTGATCGAGTGGCAGGCGGCGACGCACCCGGCGGCGCGGCTTGAGGACAAAGGGCTGGAACTGGTGCAACTGGAAATCTTTCATCCGGCGCCGGTGCGTGTCGAGCGACTACTGGCTTCGCTGGAGCTCGATGGCATGTTTGCCGTCCGCTCGCTGGCGGCGGATAGCTTACGCACAGCGCCCTATCTGCGGGCGCATATCCAGACGCCGCAAGGGCTGCGGCAGCTGTCCTTGCCAGCCTGAGCCGACGCTGGGGTGGGCCGCGCCGGGGCTGGCGGTTGGCCCCTGTGCTAAACTTTGAGCTTCCCGATTCCTGCGGAATTCCGCGCGCTCCCATGTCCGGCAATACTCTCGGCACCCTGTTTACCGTTACTTCCTTCGGCGAATCCCACGGCCCGGCCATCGGCTGCGTGGTCGATGGCTGCCCGCCGGGGCTGGCCATCTGCGAGGCCGACATCCAAGCTGAGCTGGACAAGCGCAAGCCCGGCACCTCGCGCCATGTGACGCAGCGCCGCGAGCCGGATACGGTGGAGATTCTTTCCGGCGTGTTCGAGGGCAAGACCACCGGCACGCCGATCGGTCTGCTGATCCGCAACCAGGACCAGCGCAGCAAGGACTACGGCAACATCGCCGAGACCTTCCGCCCCGGCCATGCCGACTATGCCTACACACAGAAATACGGCTTTCGCGATTACCGTGGCGGCGGCCGTTCCTCGGCGCGCGAAACGGCAGTGCGCGTGGCGGCTGGCGCCATTGCCCGCAAGTGGCTGAACGAGCGCTACGGGGTGACCATTCAGGGCTGGATGAGCCAGCTCGGCCCGATCGAGATTCCCTTCGTCAGCGCCGACGAGATCGGCAACAACCCGTTCTTCGCGCCGAATGCGGCGATCGTGCCGGAACTGGAAGCCTACATGGACGAGCTGCGCAAGTCGGGCGATTCGGTCGGCGCGCAGATCACGGTGTCGGCGACTGGCGTACCGCCGGGCTGGGGTGAGCCGGTGTATGACCGCCTGGATGCCGAGATCGCCTACGCGATGATGAACATCAACGCGGTGAAGGGCGTCGAGATCGGCGCCGGCTTCGCCTCCGTGGCGCAGAAAGGCAGCGAGCACGGCGACGAGATGACGCCGGCGGGTTTTCTCTCCAACAACGCCGGCGGTGTGCTGGGCGGCATTTCGACCGGGCAGGACATCGTCGTGAACATGGCGATCAAGCCGACATCGAGCATTCGCCTGGAGCGCCGCACGGTCGATCTGGCTGGCAAGGCGGCGATGGTGGCCACCCACGGCCGGCACGATCCCTGTGTCGGCATCCGCGCCACGCCGATTGCCGAGGCCATGCTGGCGCTGGTGCTGATGGATCATGCGCTGCGCCACCGCGCCCAGTGTGGCGACGTGGTCTGCGCCACGCCGCGTATTCCGGGGCAGGTGCCGCAGGTTTGAGGCCGCTTGGCATCGTCTTAAAATTTACCAATGGCCCGGTTGTCGGGCATGCTTTTCAGGGGGTAGCTCATGCAAGTCGAACATCACGATCTCCATCACGAATTTCCGGAATTCAGCGATGCGATTCACGCGCTAAAGACCGAACACAACCATTTTGCCCGCCTGTTTGACGAGTACCACGCCGTCACCAAGAGCATCGAGCACCTTGAAGAAGAAAGCGTTCCGGTCGATGATTTCACCATCGAAGATCTGAAGAAAAAGCGCATCAAGCTGAAGGACGATCTGTACCACATGCTGGTCGCGTTCAAGGCCGGCCAGAAGGTTTCCGCCTAAGTTGTTTTCGCAGTGCATCCGGTAGAATTGCCGGATGCACGTTCTGCCTTACTGGCGCCTCTCCGGCTACTACTTCTTCTACTTCGCCTTCATCGGCGCCTTCTCGCCCTATTTCGGGCTCTACCTGCAGTCACTGTCATTTACCGCCTGGGATATCGGCCTGCTGATGTCGCAGATGCAACTCATGCGTCTGTTCGGTCCCTATCTCTGGGGTTCGCTGGCGGATCGGGCCGCCAAGCGCGTGCCGATCGTGCGTCTGGCGGCGGCGGTGAGCCTGGTTGGCTTTTCCGCGTTCTTCTTTGCCAGCGATTTCGTCGCGTTGCTGGTGGCGATGGCGGTCATGGCCTTCTTCTGGAGCGCGGCGCTGCCGCTGGTGGAGACCATCACCTTCGATCACCTGCGTGACGAGGCGGCCCGCTACAGCCGTATCCGTGTCTGGGGTTCGGTCGGCTTCATCGTGGCGGTGATGGGCACCGGTGCGCTGCTTGATTTCGCGCCACTGCCGATGCTGTTGTGGGTGTGCCTGGGCACGCTGCTCGGTATCGTCGCCTACGCCCTGGTTTTGCCCGAAGCGCCGGTGCATTGCGCGTCCGGTGAGGCCGTGTCAGTGGCCGAAGTGCTGCGCCAGCCGCACGTGCAGGCGCTGCTGGCGGCGTGCTTCGCCATGTCGGCTGCGCATGGCGCGCTCTACATTTTCTTTTCGATCCACCTTGCCGAGCATGGTTACGGCAATACCCTGATCGGTTCGCTGTGGTCGCTGGGAGTGCTCGCCGAGATCGTTGTCTTCATGTTCATGTCCAGGCTGATGCGCCGCTTCAGCCTGCGGGTGATCCTGCTGGCGTGTTTTGCGGCGGCGGTGGTGCGCTTCCTGATCATCGGCTGGGCGGTCGAGTCGCTGGTGCTGATTTTTATCGCCCAGTTGCTGCACGGGCTGACGTTCGGCGCCTACCATGCGGCGGCGATTGCGGCGATCAACCGCTGGTTTCCCGGGCGCAGCCAGGGGCGCGGGCAGGCCTTGTATTCGAGCCTGTCGTTTGGCGCCGGCGGTTTGCTCGGTGGGCTGTTCAGCGGCTGGAGCTGGGATGCGCTGGGCTCGGCAGTCACCTACAGCGCCAGCGCAGCGTTTGCGCTGGTCGGCCTGTTTCTTATCTGGCGCTGGATTCAGGATGCCGACAAGGCCTGAATTTCCTGCTGCCATGACGCAGTAAGTGCTTTGTCCGAGCCTTCTCCGGGTGGCGCAAGTGCCTGATGCTGTGACATAATTCACCTCTTTTCCAGCCCCGGTTTACTCGACTAGAACAATATGGCGCAGACCCTGTACGACAAGCTTTGGCAGAGCCACGTGGTCCATCAGGAAGACGATGGCACGGCCCTGATTTACATCGACCGCCACCTGGTGCACGAAGTGACCAGCCCGCAGGCCTTCGAAGGCCTGAAACTGGCTGGCCGCAAGCCTTGGCGGGTTTCGTCCATCGTCGCCACGGCCGACCACAACACGCCGACCGACCACTGGGACAAGGCCGAGGGTACCGCCGCCATTGACGACCCGATCGCTCGTCTGCAGGTCGATACGCTGGATGCCAACATCCGCGAAACCGGCTCGCTGGCGTACTTTCCGTTCAAGGACCTGCGCCAGGGCATCGTGCACGTGGTCGGGCCGGAGAACGGCGCGACGCTGCCGGGCATGACCGTCGTTTGCGGCGACTCGCATACCTCGACGCACGGCGCCTTCGCCTGCATGGCGCACGGCATCGGTACTTCCGAGGTCGAGCACGTGATGGCCACGCAGTGCCTGGTGCAGAAGAAATCGAAAGCCATGCTCATCCGCGTCGACGGCGCGCTCGGCAAGGGCGTCACCGCCAAGGATGTGGCGCTGGCCATCATCGGCAAGATCGGTACCGCCGGCGGCAACGGCTACGCCATCGAATTTGCCGGCAGCGCCATCCGCGGCCTGTCGATGGAAGGCCGCATGACCCTGTGCAACATGGCCATCGAAGGCGGTGCGCGCATGGGCTTTGTTGCCGTCGATGACACGACCATCGAATACCTGCGCGGCCGTTCCTTCTCGCCCAAGGGCGACGCCTGGGAGAAGGCCGTGGCTTACTGGCGCACGCTGAAGTCCGACGATGGTGCGCAATTCGATCGCGTTGTCGAGCTGCGTGGCGACCAGATCCTGCCGCAGGTCAGCTGGGGCACTTCGCCGGAGATGGTGGTGTCGATTGCCGACAATGTGCCGGACCCGGCCAAGGAAACCGATCCGGTCAAGCGCGAAGGCATGGAGCGGGCGCTGCAGTACATGGGCCTGAATCCGAATACGCCGATCAAGTCGATTGCCATCGACAAAGTCTTTATCGGCTCCTGCACCAACTCGCGCATCGAGGATTTGCGTGCTGCTGCTGCCGTGCTCAAGGGCCGTCACGTGGCCGCCAGCGTCAAGCTGGCGCTGGCCGTACCGGGTTCCGGCCTAGTCAAGCAACAGGCTGAGAAGGAAGGCCTGGACAAGATTTTCGTCGCCGCCGGTTTCGAGTGGCGCGAGCCGGGGTGCTCGATGTGCCTGGCCATGAACGCCGACCGGCTGGAGCCGGGCGAGCGCTGCGCCTCGACCTCGAACCGCAACTTCGAAGGACGTCAGGGGCCGGGCGGGCGTACCCATCTGGTCAGCCCGCAAATGGCGGCCGCTGCGGCGATTGCCGGACATTTCGCCGATGTGCGCGAACTGAATATCTGAGGAGCAAAACGATGAAGAAACTGACTGCGCTGATTCTGGCTGTAGCCGCGTTCACTTCTGCCGCTTGCAACACCGTGCAAGGACTGGGCAAGGATATCGAGAAGGGTGGCCAGGCCATCGAAAAGGCTGCGAAGTAATGGATAAATTCGTCAAACTCGAAGGGCTGGTAGCGCCGCTCGACCGTAACAACGTCGACACCGATGCCATCATTCCGAAGCAGTTCCTCAAGTCGATCAAGCGCTCGGGCTTTGGCCCCAACGCCTTCGACGAATGGCGCTACATGGATGTCGGCCAGCCGGGGCAGGATGCGGCAACCACCGCGCAACGCCCGAAAAACCCGAATTTCGTGCTCAACCAGCCGCGCTATCAGGGCGCACAGGTGCTGCTGACGCGCGCCAACTTTGGCTGCGGCTCGTCACGCGAACATGCACCGTGGGCGCTACTGGATTTCGGCTTCAAGGCGGTCATCGCCGAGTCGTTTGCCGACATCTTCTTCAACAACTGCTTCAAGAACGGCATCCTGCCGATCGTGCTGCCGGCCGCGGAAATTGATGCGCTGTTCGCGCAGGTCGAGGCGACGCCGGGTTACCAGCTGACCATTGACCTGCCGGCGCAGGCGGTGATCCGGCCGGACGGCAAGGGTCTGCCGTTCCAGATCGACGCCTTCCGCAAGGAATGCCTGCTGAACGGTTGGGACGATATCGGCCTGACCCTGCGCCACGCCGACAAGATTCGCGCTTTCGAAGAAAAGCGCCGCATCGAGCAGCCCTGGCTGTTCGCCTGACTGAAAACTGAGCTGGAAACTGAAATGACCAAGAAGATTTGCGTACTGCCGGGTGACGGCATCGGCCCCGAGATCATGGCGGAAGCCGTGCGCGTGCTGAAAGCCCTCGACCTCGGCTTTGAAATGGAAGAAGCGCATCTGGGCGGCTGCGCCGTCGATGCGACCGGCAATCCCTACCCGGAAGCAACGCAGAAGCTGGCGCAGGCGGCCGACGCCGTGCTGCTCGGCGCTGTCGGCGGCCCGAAGTGGGACACGCTGCCGCGCGAACAGCGCCCGGAGCGCGGCCTGCTTGGTATCCGCAAGCAGCTTGGGCTGTTTGCCAACCTGCGCCCGGCCATCCTTTACCCGGAACTTGCCAACGCCTCGACGCTCAAACCGGAAGTGGTTGCCGGTCTGGACATCCTGATCGTGCGCGAACTGACCGGCGACATCTACTTCGGCCAGCCGCGTGGCATCGAGGTGCGCGAGGTCGATGGCATCAAGCAGCGCTTCGGTTTCAACATGATGCACTACACCGAGAGCGAGATCCGCCGCATCGGCCGTGTTGCCTTCGAAGCCGCGCGCAAGCGCAACAAGAAGGTGTGCTCGGTCGACAAGATGAACGTGCTGGAAACGACGCAGCTGTGGCGCGACGTGATGATCGAGCTGGCGCCGGAGTACCCGGATGTCGAACTGACGCACATGCTGGTGGACAACGCCGCGATGCAGCTGGTGAAGGCGCCGAAGCAGTTCGACGTGATGGTTACCGGCAACATGTTCGGCGACATCCTGTCGGACGAAGCCTCGATGCTCACCGGCTCGATCGGCATGTTGCCGTCGGCTTCGCTCGATGCCAACAACAAGGGTCTCTATGAACCGTCGCACGGTTCGGCCCCGGACATCGCTGGTAAGGGTGTTGCCAATCCGTTGGCGACGATCCTGTCGGCGGCGATGATGCTGCGCTATACCTTCAACCAGGAGGCAGCGGCGCAGCGCGTCGAAGGCGCCGTGAAGAAGGTGCTGGCGCAGGGCTTCCGTACCGGCGACATCTACGAACCGGGTACGAACAAGGTCGGCACCAAGCAGATGGGCGACGCGGTACTGGCCGCCCTTTGATCTGTATCGTGGCGGGGTCTCCCGCCTGTGATACGGTTACGTTTTTGATACGTTCTTACGCAAGGAAGCTGTGATGAAGCGAGTTGGTCTGGTTGGCTGGCGCGGTATGGTGGGTTCGGTCCTCATGCAACGCATGGTGGAAGAGGGTGATTTCGCCCATATCGAACCGGTGTATTTCTCGACCTCGAACGCCGGCGGCAAGGCCCCCGTGTTCGGTGGCAAGGAAGCGGCTGCGCCGCTGCAGGACGCATCGAACATTGATGCGCTGAAAGCCTGCGACATCATCATCACCTGCCAGGGCGGCGACTACACCAAGGAAGTCTTCCCCAAGCTGCGCGCCACCGGCTGGAACGGCCACTGGATCGACGCTGCCAGCGCGCTGCGCATGGCTGACGACGCCGTGATCATCCTCGACCCGGTCAACATGAACGTGATCAAGGACTCGCTGGCCAAGGGCGGCAAGAACTGGATCGGCGGCAACTGCACCGTGTCGCTGATGCTGATGGGCCTCGGCGGCCTGTTCCAGAACGACCTGATCGAATGGGCGACCTCGATGACCTATCAGGCCGCTTCGGGTGCCGGCGCGCAGAACATGCGCGAGCTGATCGCGCAGATGGGCACCATTCACGCCTCGGTTGCCGACCTGCTCGCCGACCCGGCTTCGGCCATCCTCGACATCGACCGCAAGGTTGCCGAGACCATCCGTTCGGACAGCTTCCCGAAGAAGAACTTCCGCAACACCCCGCTCGCCGGCTCGCTGATCCCGTGGATCGACGTCCCGGTCGAAGGCGGCCAGTCGAAGGAAGAATGGAAGGGCGGCGCCGAGTGCAACAAGATTCTCGGCCGTCCGGCTTTCAAGACCGCCGGCTCGATCCCGATCGACGGGCTGTGCGTGCGCATCGGCGCCATGCGTTGCCACTCGCAGGCGCTGACCATCAAGCTGAAGAAGGACGTGCCGCTGGATGAAATCAGCGACATGCTGGCCAAGGCCAACCCGTGGGCCAAAGTCGTGCCGAACGAGCGCGAGCTCAGCGAGCGCGACCTGACCCCGGCCGCCGTGACCGGCACGCTGACCGTCCCCGTCGGCCGCCTGCACAAGATGGCGATGGGCCCGGAATACCTGGCTGCCTTTACCTGCGGCGACCAACTGCTGTGGGGCGCGGCCGAGCCGCTGCGCCGCATGCTGAGAATCCTGCTCGAAGCCTGAGCGATGCGAGACCATCACGAGGAAGCACGCTTGGGGTGTGCCGGATCCGTGTAAAAACCAACGAGCCGGGGCTTCTGACCCCGGCTTTTTTATGCATTGTTGTAAAAATGGGACAGCAAAAGCTGACATTAGAAGGAAGTTGAGCTTGCATGGCTAACTTCATGATGTTATTTTAATTATCCCAAATCGACGCTCAGGGTGGCGCCGTGACAAAGAAAATACAAATCACACCAAAACTACGTGCTTCGACGCTGGCCTTTGCGGTCGGTATCGCCTTATCCGGGATGCCGCTTGCGGTACAGGCTGCCGGGCTCGGAAAAGTGACGGTTTTCTCCGCGTTGGGCCAACCCCTGCGTGCCGAGGTCGAGCTTTCCGCATCCCGCGAGGAACTGGCAAGCATGAAAGCGGGCCTGGCTTCGCCAGACGCGTTCAAGAGCGCCGGGCTGGACTATGCATCGGCACTGCTGACTATCCGTTTCGTCATTGACAAGCGGGCGAGTGGTCAGCCAGTGATCAAGCTGTCTTCCGACCGCCCATTGAACGAACCTTTTGTCGACATGTTGCTGGAGCTCAACTGGGCATCTGGTCGCCTGGTTCGCGAATACACCTTTCTTCTTGATCCCCCTGAAATAGCGGCTAAGGCTGCAGTCCCTGTTGTTGTTCCGGAAGCCCGGGCTACTGCGCCAAAGCCGGTAGCTGTTGCTCCTGCAGCAGCTGCAACACCAGCTCCTGCTGCCTCGCGCCCCGCTCCGGCAGCACCTGCGGAAGCCAAGGCAGAAAGCGGCGATGCCTATCAGGTCAAGCGCGGCGACACTTTGCGCAAGATTGCGGCCGAGAATCAGCACGAGGGCGTTTCCCTCGATCAAATGCTGGTTGGTCTGTTCCGCGCCAACAAGGATGCATTCGACGCTAGCAACATGAATCGCCTGAAGGCAGGCAAGATTCTGACCGTTCCACAGAAAGCGGAAGTTGAGGCGGTGTCGACTTCTGAAGCGCAGAAAGTCGTTGTTGCACAGGCAGCAGACTGGAATGCTTATCGTCGCAAGCTGGCGGCCAGTGCTGCTCAGACGCCTGCCAGCGATGAGGCCGGCAAGCAGGAGGCCTCGGGCAAGATTACCGCCAAGGTCGAAGACAAGGCTGCGCCTGCGACAGATGCCAAGGATCAGGTGCGCGTGTCGCGTACTGAAACCGGCAAGGGCAAGCCAGGCGGAAAAGTTAGTGAAGAAGACTTGCTGGCCAAGGAAAAGGCGCTCAAGGAAGCCAACGATCGCCTTGCTTCTCTTGAAAAGAATGTAAACGAGCTGCAGAAGCTGCTCGCACTGAAGAATCAGAATCTGGCGGAATTGCAAAAGCAGGCATCGGTGCCCGCTGTAGCAGCGACCAAAACTCCGGAGCCGGCTGTAAAACCAGTCGAACCTCCGAAAGCTGTCGAACCACCTAAGCCGGCAGAAGCCGTCAAGCCGGTGGAGCCACCGAAGGCCGCTGAATCAGTCAAGCCGGTGGAGCCGCCGAAAGCCGCTGAAACACCTGCCGAGCCGCCCAAGGCCGAAGTTGCCAAACCGGCTGAAGAGAAAAAACCTGAACCCGTCAAGCCCGCCGAGGCGCCAAAGCCGAAGCCCAAGGCCGTCATTCCGCCGCCTCCGCCCGAAGAGCCAAGTTTCGTTGATGAGTTGATGGATAACCCGGCGCTGCTGGCTGGTGGCGGTGGTGTTCTTGCCCTGCTAGCCGGTCTGGTGTTCTACAAGCGTCGTCGTCAGACCGGTTCTGGCGAATTGCCGCTGACGACATCGACTGCCGGTCTGTCACAAACGAGCCTCGGCGAAAATTCTGTTTTCCGCAGTACTGGCGGCCAGAGCGTCGATACCTCCCACACGCCGCCACAAACTGATTTCAGTCAGGCGGGTCCGGGCACCATCGATACTGACGAAGTTGATCCGGTAGCTGAAGCCGACGTTTACATGGCCTATGGCCGTGACGCGCAGGCGGAAGAGATTCTGCTCGAAGCGAAGGCGAAGGATCCGAAGCGTTATGCGATCCATCTCAAGCTACTTGAGATCTACGCCAATCGGCAGAGCCTCAAGCAGTTTGAAGCGTTGGCGACCGAGCTATACAGCGAAACCGGAGGCGTCGGTGCCGACTGGGAAAAGGCTGCAGCCATGGGGCTGAAGCTGGATGCGCAGAACCCGCTCTACGGTGGCAATCGTGCCGCGGCGGCGCCTGAGTTTGACAGCGATGCGACTGTGATCGTGTCGGCCCAGACCTTGAAGAATACCGTCACCATGCCGGGGCAACTGTCACAGATGGCAGCTGCAGCTGAGCCGATCGAGATTTCGGCGCCTGAGTTGCCTGCCGAAACACCGGCGGCGCCTGAGGCTGTCAGCGAAGAAATTGCCAGCCTGGATTTTGATCTTGGTCCGCAGGATGCCGAACCGCTTGTCGAGGAGGTGAAGGCTGACCTGGTAACGACGGTGACTTTGCCTGAAGCGCAGTTGCCCCCAGCAGATGCCGAGGGTGCACTTGATTTTGATCTCGGGCCTGCGGCTGCAAATGTGGCGACTGCCGATGACACCGTGGTTGGTCTTGATTTCGAAATGCCTGAGATCAAGGTTGATGCGCCTGCCGCCGATGCTTCCGGGCTCGATTTTGACCTCGGCTTTGATGCGCCGGCAACGGAGAACGTGCAGGTCTCTTCGGCCCCTCCGGTCGTTCCGGCGGCTGTCGAGTCCCCTGCAAGCCAGTCGACACCGGATCTTGTTCTCGATGCTGGCAATGTCGATACCGATGCCCTCGAGTTTGATGTCAGATTGACCGAGTCGACCGTACTCGGTCAGCCGATGTCGCCGTCTTCCTTCGATATGACTTCGATCAACCTTGATCTGGCTGAGCCGAAGCCTGCGTCAGCTCCGGCTGATGGTGGTTTCGAAGTGGCTCAGATGGAAACCGTGGTGAATCCGGCGATGGCCGGCTTGCCTGACTCCGATGCCTCTTTCGAAGCCATTGGTGCCAATGAAGAAGTTGCGACCAAGCTGGATCTGGCCAAGGCTTACGAAGAAATGGGTGATCTCGAAGGTGCTCGCGAATTGCTCCAGGAAGTCGTCAAGGAAGGTAATGCCGAGCAACAGGATGCTGCTCGTGCCATTCTGGAGCGCGTCGGCAGCTGACGCCGCTACAAGGTAAAATGCAGGCCGCGCTCCTTAAGGGATCGCGGCCTTTTTCTTTTTCTGGACCCTGATGACTTCGCTACACCCTGCGCATCGGTTGTGTTGTTGGCTCCTCGCCGTGATTGCTGTTCAGTGCCTGTCTGGTGCGGGCCTGCTGCTGGCGATCGCGGCATTGCCATTGCTCGGACGTGCGAGCCTGCTGCGCTGGTTGCGTCTGTTGCGTCGGGCGCGCTGGCTTTTGCTGACCCTGCTGCTTGTCCTGGCCTGGGGTATTGCCGGTGAGCCGCTGTGGGAGCAAGCCGGTCGGATGGCCCCAACTTACGAAGGTCTGGCCGAGGCCGGTACCCAATTGGGCCGCCTGGTGCTGGTGCTGGCAGCGGTTGCCCACCTGCTGGAGACAACGCCGATTGAGCGCCTGATGGCCGGTGCACAGGTATTGCTGCGCCCGCTCGCAGGGCTGGGTTTCGACGTCAATCGTGCTGTTGTGCGCCTGTCATTGGCACTTCATTACGCGGCACAGATGCCGAGCCGGGATTGGAAGAACCTGTTGTCACCGAGCGAATGTACGGCTCCGCAAACGGTTTGTCTGGTGTCGCCGCCACAGCAGCTAAAGGACTGGCTAGTCCTTGCCGCCACAGCGCTTGTGGCTGCGGGAGTCTGTCTCGTATGAGAATCGCCTTGTGTGTCGAATACGATGGCAGCGGGTTTCGTGGCTGGCAGACGCAAACAGGCGGAGGGACCGTCCAGGATGCGCTGCAAACCGCCTTGTCCGAAATCGCAGGCGAACCTGTCGCCGTCGTCTGCGCCGGGCGCACCGATGCCGGGGTGCATGCGACCGCGCAGATCGTTCATTTCGACTCTTGTGCCGAGCGGCCTCTGTCAGCATGGGTGCGCGGCGCCAATGCACTGCTGCCGACAAGCGTGGCAGTGCGCTGGGCGCACGTCGTTGCCGATGACTTTCATGCACGTTTTTCTGCTCACGGTCGCCGCTATCGCTACCTTTTGCTCAATCGCCCTCAGCGCCCGGCGCTAGCGCACGGGCAGGTTGGCTGGTTTCATCTGCCGCTTGATCTGGCGGCAATGCAGGCAGGTGCGCGCCTGTTGCTAGGCGAGCAGGATTTCAGTTGCTTCCGTGCGGCGGAGTGTCAGGCTAAATCGCCGGTCAAGCTTCTGCGCCAAGCCAACGTCGGTTGCGATGGTGAAATGGTGATCTTCGATTTCGAGGCATCCGCTTTTTTGCACCATATGGTGCGTAACATGGTCGGAAGTCTGGTCTATGTTGGCAAGGGGAAGCATCCGCCGGAATGGATAAGCGAGCTGATATCCAGCCGCGAACGCCGTCTGGCTGCCCCCACCTTTGCTGCCGGCGGCCTCTATCTTTCCGGCGTCAGCTACGAAAAACACTGGGGCCTGCCACCGTTGCCGGCGCCAGTACTTCCGGGGTTTCAGGCATGAAAACACGCATCAAGATCTGCGGTATCACGCGCATCGAAGACGGCATCGCAGCGGCAGACGCCGGTGCAGACGCCATCGGGCTGGTCTTCTATCCGAAGAGTCCGCGCTATGTGCATGCCGCGCAAGCAGCGGAAATCGCGACGGCGCTCCCCCCGTTTGTCGATGTCGTCGCCCTGTTCGTCAATGCCACGCCAGAATTTGTTAATGAGACATTGGCGGAAGTGCCGATCAATCTGCTGCAGTTCCACGGTGACGAAAGCGAAACCTGGTGTCGGCAGTTTGATCGCCCTTATATCAAAGCCGCTCGGGTAAGGCCCGGCTTCGATTTGGTACAATACGCGGCTTCCTATGCCACCGCCCAAGCGCTGTTACTTGATGCCTTTGTCGAGGGCTATGGTGGTGGTGGCCACGTGTTTGACTGGAGCCTGATTCCCGAAGGTGGGGCAGGCCGAAATGGCCTGCCACGCCCGATCATTCTTTCCGGCGGGCTGACAACAGACAATGTGACTGAAGCCGTGCGCCGTGTGCGCCCGGCGGCGGTCGATGTTTCAAGCGGTGTTGAAGTGGCCAAGGGAATCAAGGATCCGGCCAGGATCGCCGCCTTTATCGCTGGAGTTCGCAATGCAGATGTATGACCTGCCTGATGCCAAGGGGCACTTCGGTCCCTACGGTGGCCTCTTTGTTGCCGAGACCCTGATTCCGGCCCTCGATGAACTGAAGGAAGCCTACGCCGCCGCGCTCAAGGACCCGCAGTTCATCGCCGAATTCGAATACGACCTGAAGCACTACGTCGGCCGCCCGAGCCCGATCTACCACGCCAAGCGCTGGTCCGACATTCTTGGCGGTGCGCAGATCTATCTCAAGCGTGAAGACCTGAACCACACCGGCGCACACAAGATCAACAACTGCATTGGCCAGGCCATGCTCGCTCGCCGCATGGGCAAGCCGCGCGTCATCGCCGAAACCGGCGCCGGCCAGCACGGTGTTGCCACGGCGACCGTTGCCGCCCGCTACGGCATGGAATGCGTGGTCTACATGGGTAGCGAGGACGTCAAACGCCAGGCGGCCAACGTCTATCGCATGAAGCTGCTCGGCGCCACCGTCGTGCCGGTCGAATCCGGCTCGAAGACGCTGAAGGACGCGCTCAACGAAGCCATGCGCGACTGGGTCACCAACGTCCACAACACCTTCTACATCATCGGTACCGTCGCTGGCCCGCATCCTTACCCGATGCTGGTGCGCGATTTTCAGGCGGTCATCGGCCGCGAGTGCATCGGCCAGATGCAGGAACAGTGCGGCCGCCAGCCGGACTACGCCATCGCCTGTGTCGGCGGTGGTTCGAACGCGATGGGCATCTTCTACCCGTACATTCCTGTCGAGAGTGTCAAGCTGGTCGGCGTCGAAGCCGCCGGCGAGGGGCTGGACAGCGGCCGTCACGCCGCGTCGCTTGAGCGTGGCCGCCCTGGCGTGCTGCACGGTAATCGCACCTACCTGTTGCAGGATGAGGACGGTCAGATCATCGAGACGCACTCGATCTCGGCCGGTCTCGACTATCCGGGCGTCGGCCCGGAGCACGCCTGGCTCAAGGATGCCGGTCGTGCAGAATACGTCGGCATCACCGATGCCGAAGCACTGGAAGCTTTTCACAACCTGTGCCGCCTCGAAGGCATCATCCCGGCGCTGGAGTCCTCGCACGCGCTGGCCTATGCCGCCAAGCTGGCACCGACCCTGCCCAAGGACAAGATCCTGCTGGTCAACCTCTCCGGTCGCGGCGACAAGGACATGCATACCGTCGCCGAAAAATCCGGCATCACCTTCTGATCGCACCAAGCCAAATGTCGAGAATCCAAGCAAGCTTCCAACGCCTTCAGGCGCAGAGCCGCAAGGCGCTGATCCCGTTCATTACCGCCGGTGACCCGGATGCCGCGCTGACCGTGCCGCTGATGCACACGCTGGTTGAAGCCGGTGCCGACATTATCGAGCTCGGGGTGCCGTTTTCCGACCCGATGGCCGACGGCCCGACCATCCAGCGCGCTTCCGAGCGGGCGCTGGCCAAGGGCATGACGCTGAGGAAGGTGCTGGAACTGGTCGTTGCATTTCGAACGACCAATCAGGAAACGCCGGTCGTACTGATGGGCTACGCCAACCCGATCGAAGCCATGGGCGTCGAGAAATTCGCTGCTGCTGCCAGCCTGGCTGGCGTTGATGGCGTACTGGTCGTTGATTACCCGCCGGAAGAAAGTGCCGATTTCGCCCGCGCCATGAAAGCAGTGCAGATCGATCCGATTTTCCTGCTGGCGCCGACTTCGACCGAAGAACGTATCGTCGGTGCGGCCAAGGTGGCCAGCGGCTACGTCTATTACGTGTCGCTGAAGGGCGTGACCGGTTCGGCTGCACTCGATGTCGATGCCGTGGCTGCACGCATTCCCGCCATCCGCGCCAAGACCGGTTTGCCGGTTGGCGTCGGCTTCGGCATTCGTGATGCTGAAACTGCCGGTCGTGTGGCGGCCATTTCCGACGCTGTCGTTGTCGGCAGCCGCATCATCGAAGAAATTGAAAAATCGACCCCGGATAATAACTATGCTGCGGCCTGTGCCAACGTCAAGGCACTGGTTTCCAGCATCCGTCGCGGCATGGATGCCGCAGCGTAAGGAGCAACAATGAGCTGGCTGACCAAACTGCTGCCCCCGAAGATCAAGCGCAACGAAACCGGTGTTGCCCGCAAGTCTTCTCTGCCCGAAGGCCTGTGGAGCAAGTGCCCGTCGTGCGAGTCGGTGCTTTATGCCACCGACCTCGAAAATAATCTCAACGTCTGTCCGAAATGCGGTCACCACAATCGCCTCAAGGCGCGCGCGCGACTTGACCTTTTGCTCGACACCGAGGGGCGTTTTGAAATCGGCGCTGAAGTATTGCCGGTCGATACTCTGAAATTCAAGGATAGCCGTCGCTATCCCGAGCGTCTCCAGGACGGTTGCGAAAGCAGTGGTGAAACCGACTCCCTGGTCGTCATGCAGGGAGCCATCAATACCCTGCCAGCCGTTGTCGCCGCCTTCGAGTTCGAGTTCATGGGCGGCTCGATGGGCTCCGTGCTGGGTGAGCGCTTTGTCCGTGGCGTACGCGTCGCGGTCGACAACAATCTGCCCTTCATCTGCGTCACCGCTTCCGGTGGCGCGCGCATGCAGGAAGGCCTGTTCTCGCTGATGCAGATGGCCAAGACGACCGCTGCGCTGACCAAGCTGTCCGAGCGCCAGCTGCCGTTCATTTCGATACTCACCGATCCGACCATGGGCGGCGTCTCTGCCTCGTTTGCCTTTGTCGGCGATATTGTCATCGCCGAGCCGAACGCACTGATCGGCTTTGCCGGCCCACGCGTGATCGAGCAGACCGTGCGCGAGACGCTGCCGGAAGGCTTTCAGCGCTCCGAGTTTCTCGTTGAGAAGGGCGCGATCGACATGATCGTTGATCGTCGCGAACTGAAGAGCAAGCTGGCTGAACTGCTGGCGCTGCTGCAAAAACTACCTGCTGCCGCTTGAAAAACCTCGAAGACTGGCTGAGCCATCTCGAATCCCTGCACCCCAAGGGGCAGGCTGGGATCGTGCTCGGGCTCGAGCGGGTAGCGCTGGTCAAGGCGCAACTCGGGCAGACCCAACATTGCCCGGTGATCATCGTTGGTGGGACCAATGGCAAGGGTTCCACCTGCGCCTATCTGGAACACATCCTTTCGTACTCGGGTTATCGCACCGGCTGTTACGCCTCGCCACATCTGCTGGCATACAACGAGCGCGTGCGCCTTGACCGGCAGCCGGTTGACGATGAGCGGCTGTGTGCCGCTTTCTCTCGTGTCGAGGCGGCCCGCGTCGCCGCCGGTGACGTGGCACTGACCTATTTCGAATTTGGTACGCTGGCTGCCTGGGAAGTCTTTGCCGAAGCCGGGGTCGAACTGGCGATACTCGAAGTTGGCCTTGGCGGCCGCCTTGATGCCGTCAATATCTACGAGCCGGATGTTGCCATCGTCACCAGTATCGCCATCGACCATACCGACTGGCTGGGCACGACGCGCGAAGAAATCGGTTATGAGAAGGCAGGCATTTTTCGCGCTGGCAAACCGGCCATCTGCGCCGACGCCAAGCCGCCACAGTCCCTGCTCGACCACGCTGCCGCCATCGGTACTGATCTGAAACTGATCGGCCGCGACTTCGGCTATTTTGGTGACAAGACACAATGGACCTTCTGGAGCCGCAACGGCGAAGGTGCCGTGACGCGTCGCGGCGGCCTCGCCAACCCCGGGCTGCGGGGTTCCCAGCAGCTGGCCAATGCATCGGCAGCATTGGTAGCGCTCGACGCTGCCAAGGCCTTGCTACCTGTCGACATGCAGTCTGTACGGCGCGGGCTGATCGAAATCGAGTTGGCGGGGCGCTTCCAGCTGCTTCCTGGCAAGCCGGCCGTGGTCCTCGATGTCGCCCATAACCCGCAGGCTGTGGCCACTCTGGCGTCAAATCTTGGCGACATGGGGTTTTATGAAAAGACCCATGCGGTCGTCGGCATGCTCGCTGACAAGGATGTTGGCGGCGCGCTGGCCGCCCTGCGTGGCAAGGTTGCGCACTGGCATGTGGCGACACTCGATGCACCACGTGGTGCCACTGCCGAAGTCATGGCCGCAGCCCTGGTCGATAACGCGCTGGACGGAGCGGTCAGCCTTTACGGTAGCCCGGCAGCGGCCTTTCTCGCCGCACGAAAAGCGGCCGGCGAAAATGATAGAATTCTGGTCTTTGGATCCTTCTACACCGTGGCGGCCGTCATGCGCGCCCTCAAGGAACGCCTCTGATGTCGATCCCGGAAGCCGACGCCCAGTTGCCGCTCAAGAAGCGCGCCCGTCGCCGCCTGGTCGGTGCGATCGCCCTGGCGGTCCTCGCCGCCGTTGTACTGCCCATGGTCATGGATCACGCCCCGCAGGCACCGGTTCAGGATGTGCAGATTCGCATTCCGGGTCAGGATCAAGCCCCCTCCTTCAGCCCGAAGACGCTTGCAGCAACGCCGGCCGACTCGTCGCCTACCCCTGCGGCTGCGGGTGCGAAGGCAGCTACGCCGGTTTCGGAGATGCCGGCAGCTCCCGTTTCGACCGAAAAAACAGCGGAAAAACCGGCCGAGGCCGCCAAGCCTGCAGCGAAGCCTGAGAAACCCGCCGAAAAGTCGCCGGAGAAGCCGGCGGCAGCGCCAGAAAAAGTCGCCAAAAATGGCAGCAACGATGCACAACGGGCAGCCGCGCTCCTGGCCGGCAAGGCGGAGCCTTCAGCGCCAGCAAAAACTGCCGCTGGTGAAAAAGCTGCCGCTGGTGAATATGTGATTCTCATCGGTGCCTTCGCCAATCCGGCCAACGTCAAGCAGTTGCAGACCAAGCTTGGTGAGCTCGGGCTCAAGGTCTATACCGAAACACTGGACTCGCCGCAGGGCAAGAAGACGCGTGTGCGCGCCGGACCTTTCCCGAGTCGTGATGCGGCCGACAAGGCGCTCGAAAAGATGAAGCGGATCGGGGTCAATGGCGTCGTAGCTGCCAAGCAGTGACCGTTGTAGCGACCGATGACTGCATTTGATTACGGCGTAATCGTCATACTGCTTGCCTCGCTGGCCCTGGGGCTCTGGCGCGGGCTGATAGGTGAAGTGCTGGCGCTGTTGGCGTGGGTGGTGGCAGGTCTTGCTGCATGGCAGTTCGGGCCGGAAATCGGCCCCTTGATTACGGCGATTGCTGATCCCGGTCTGCGTGTGCTGGCTGGTTATGCGCTGGTATTCATCGGCGTGCTGATCGTGCTGGCGCTGGTGCGGCTGGCGGTGCGCGGACTGCTCAAGGTACTTGGGCTGACGGCCGTTGATCGTGTACTCGGTGTGCTGTTTGGTGTTGCGCGCGGTTTGTTGATCGTCCTGATTCTGGTGGCTGTCGGCGGCATGACCTCGGCGCCGAAACAGCCCTGGTGGACGGGCGCACGGTTGGCGCCGCCGCTTGAAACTGCGGTGGTTGCCGCAAAACCCTGGTTGCCGCCAGAAGCGGCAAAACGAATTCGATTCAGATAGCAAGTTAAAGTAGGAATAGACAACGATGTGTGGAATTCTCGGAGTTGTAGCGACGACGCAAGTTAATCAGCTGCTCTATGATGGCTTGATGGTGCTTCAGCACCGTGGCCAGGATGCAGCAGGCATCGCCACTGCCGAAGGCAATACTTTCCACATGCATAAAGGGCCTGGCCTGGTGCGCGATGTATTCCGCACGCGCAACATGCGCGCGCTGCCGGGAACCATAGGCATCGGGCATGTGCGCTACCCGACAGCGGGGTCTGCCTACAACTTTGCCGAGGCGCAGCCGTTCTACGTGAACTCGCCCTTCGGCATTGTCCTTGGCCACAACGGTAACCTGACCAATACGCAGCAGCTGCAGGAAGAGATGTTCCGGCTCGACCGCCGACACATCAACACCAATTCCGATTCCGAAGTGCTGCTGAACGTGCTGGCGCATGAACTGCAGAGTGCTGCCCACGGCTACGAACTGGATGTAGACAGCATCTTCCAGGCCGTTGCCGGTGTCCATCGTCGCTGTCGTGGCGCTTACGCCGTTGTCGCCATCATTGCCGGCTACGGCCTGCTGGCCTTCCGCGATCCGTACGGCATCCGTCCGCTGGTCTACGGCTCCAACGAAACGGAGCAGGGGGCCGAATATCTCGTCGCTTCCGAGTCCGTCGCCCTCGATACGCTCGGCTTTACCGTCGAACGCGATATCGAGCCGGGCGAAGCCATCTTCATCGATCTCAACCACCAGTTGCATACACGCCAGTGTGCGCAGCAGCCGGTCTATTCGCCATGCATTTTCGAGTACGTCTATCTGGCGCGTCCGGATTCGGTGATTGACGGTGTCTCGGTTTACGAAACCCGTTTGCACATGGGCGAGCATCTGGCCGACAAGGTGATCAAGCACATCCCGGTTGAAGAGATCGATGTGGTCATCCCGATCCCGGATTCCTCGCGTCCTTCAGCCATGCAACTGGCACAGAAGCTCGGCATTCCGTATCGCGAGGGCTTTGTCAAAAACCGCTATATCGGCCGCACCTTCATCATGCCCGGGCAGTCGACGCGCCGGAAATCCGTGCGGCAGAAACTCAATACCATCGGCGAGGAGTTCCGCGGCAAGCGCGTGCTGCTGGTCGATGACTCGATCGTGCGCGGTACCACCAGCCGTGAGATCGTCGAGATGGCGCGGGCGGCTGGGGCTCAGAAAGTTTATTTCGCTTCGGCTGCACCGCCGGTGCGCTACCCCAATGTCTACGGCATCGACATGCCGACGCGTGGAGAACTGATCGCCACCGACCGCAGCGACGAGGAAATCGCCGCCGAAATCGGTGCCGATGCGCTGGTTTACCAGGACATCGAATCGCTGAAGACCTCGGTGCGCGAACTTTCCGACCGCCTCTCGTCGTTCGACGCCTCTTGCTTTGACGGGTGCTACATCACCGGCGACATCAGCCCGGAATACCTTGACGAGATCGAAGCCGCCCGCAACGGCACGCCGAAGGCTGCCAGCGAGGATGGCGGTGCATCGCAGCAGATGCACCTCAACCTGATGTCGGCGGAGTAAGCGGATGGACGAAAAGTATCAACTGGAGACCCTGGCTGTTCGCGCCGGCACCGCACGTACCCAGTTCAACGAACACTCCGAGGCCATGTACCTGACCTCCAGCTTTGTCTTTGACAATGCTGCGCAGGCGGCTGCCCGTTTCTCGGGCGAGGAAGAGGGCAACGTCTACTCGCGCTTCACCAACCCGACCGTGGCCGCTTTCCAGGAGCGTCTGGCGGCAATGGAGGGGGCTGAGGCTGCCGTGGCGACTTCCAGCGGCATGTCTGCGATTCTGGCGCTGGTGATGGCACATCTCAGCGCCGGCGATCATATCGTCGCCTCGAACAGCCTGTTCGGTGCCACGCTGCAGTTGTTCAACAACATCCTGTCGCGTTTCGGCATCGAGACCACCTGCGTTTCGCAGACCGATGTCGGCGCCTGGGAAGCCGCCATTCGCCCGAACACCAAGCTGTTCTTCCTCGAAACACCATCGAACCCGCTGACCGAGATCGCCGACATCAAGTCGCTGTGCACGGTCGCGCACGCCAGGGGAATCCTGGTTGCCGTCGATAACTGCTTCTGCACACCGGTGCTGCAGCGCCCGCTCGATCTGGGGGCTGATATGGTGGTGCACTCGGCAACCAAATACCTCGACGGTCAAGGTCGTGTGCTGGGCGGCGCTGTTGCCGGCCCGAAGAAATACACCGATGAAGTGCTCAAGTTCCTGCGCACCGCCGGGCCGACGCTCTCCGCGTTCAATGCCTGGGTGCTGCTGAAAGGGCTGGAAACACTGCAGATCCGCATGGAAGCCCAGTCGGCCAGGGCGCTGCTCATGGCGCAATGGCTGGAGGCGCATCCGAAGGTGGCACGGGTGTTCTATCCGGGGCTGCCGTCACATCCGCAGCACGAACTGGCCATGCGTCAGCAGAAAAACGGCGGCGGCATCGTCTCCTTCGAGGTCAAGGGCGCGCGTGCTGAAGCCTGGCGGGTGGTGGATTCCTGCAAGCTGCTGTCGATTACTGCCAACCTTGGCGACACCAAGACGACATTGACGCATCCAGCCTCGACCACGCACGGCCGCATCTCCCCCGAAGCCCGTGCGGCGGCAGGTATCAGCGAAGGCTTGCTACGGGTGGCAGTCGGGCTGGAAGCAGTCAAAGATCTGCAGGCCGATCTCGACCGCGGCCTGTCGCAAATCTGATTCTGCGCAGGTCACTGTTACTGCGCGGCTTTTGCCCGGCCCCGCCGGGTCAGGTCCGGGTGCTCGTCGGCGTGGCGTGAGAGCGCACGTTTCACATCGGCTGGCAGCATCAGGTAGGTCATCAGGCTTGCACCAGCACAAATAAACCAGAAAAGCAGAAAGCCGATCGAGTAGGCAGCGATCGGCGAGACCTCGATCGGCTGCCCGAGCAGGTAGAGCTGCTGCGGATCGATCAGGGTGAAGAAGACAATTTCGGCAATACCCGCAGCCGTGAATGACGGCCACAGAACCCAGATGATCATTTTCATTATTCGGGTTTCCTTGTTGTTGGAGTGTGAGCTTGTTACGTGTTGGGAACTGCCATCTTCACCTAAAACCCCAATAATTTGAAGGGTATGTTGCAGAAATAGTCTGGCAGGGGGTGAGGCCGCTCCTTTGCCCCTCAGTTCCGTCAATGCTGGGCCCACAGCAGCGAACCGATGCATCCGTGTTAAACTGCGCCCCACTGTTGCGCCGCCGGTCAGTCGCGGCGCAGCGTCTCTGGTTCTTCCCCGACCACTCCGGTCTCCAGATAAAAAGATTCCGATGGCTTCGACTGATGCGCTGTCCGCAATGCGGAGCGCGAAGCCTGATTTTCGGAGCAATACCCCCATGAAATTCACCGAACTTGGCCTCTCGGCCGAGATTCAGCGTGCCGTTGCCGCACAAGGCTACGACACCCCGACCCCGATCCAGGCGCAAGCCATTCCCGTGGTGCTCGCCGGCCGCGACCTGATGGCCTGCGCGCAGACCGGTACCGGCAAGACCGCCGGCTTCACGCTGCCCATCCTGCAACTGCTCTCCGGTGGCCGTGCCAAACCGAAGCGCCCGCGTGTGCTGGTGCTGACGCCGACGCGCGAACTGGCCATGCAGGTCGAGGAAAGCGTGCGCACCTACGGCAAGCACCTGCCGCTGACCTCGCTGTGCGTCTTCGGCGGCGTCGGCATCAACCCGCAGATCCAGGGTCTGGCGCGCGGCGTCGACATCCTCGTCGCCACGCCGGGCCGGCTGCTCGACCACATGCAGCAGCGCACCGTTGATCTCTCCGAAATCAAGATCCTGGTGCTCGACGAAGCCGACCGCATGCTCGACATGGGCTTCATCCGCGACATCCGCAAGATCCTCGCCGTCATGCCCAAGCAGCGGCAGAGCCTGCTGTTCTCGGCTACCTTCTCGGATGAAATCCGCGAACTGGCGCATACCTTCCTCAGCGATCCGGCCAGCGTCGAAGTCGCCCGTCGCAACACCACCGTGGAAACGGTCGGGCAGCGCGTCATCTACGTCGACCGCGAAAAGAAGGCTGACCTGCTGATCAGCCTGTTCGAGTCGCACGGCTGGCATCAGGTGCTGGTGTTCACGCGCACCAAGCACGGTGCCGATGCGCTGGCGCGCAAGCTGGAAAAGTCCGGCATCAGTTCGGCCGCCCTCCACGGCAACAAGTCGCAGGGCGCCCGCGTACGTGCGCTCACCGATTTCAAGGACGGCAAGCTGGTGGTGCTGGTAGCCACCGACATTGCCGCACGTGGTCTCGACATTGAGGCGTTGCCGCACGTCATCAACTTCGAACTGCCGAACATTTCCGAAGATTACGTGCACCGCATTGGCCGCACCGGTCGTGCCGGTATGGAAGGCGAGGCATTGTCGCTGGTTTGTGCCGACGAGCGCGGCTACCTGCGTGATATCGAAAAGCTGATCAAGATGGAAATTGCCAAGGAGACCCTGCCGGGCTTTGAGCCGATTCACACCACCGAAGTCGCACCGCCGCCACAGCGTCGGGGTGGCGGGCAGCAGCGCCAGGGCCAGCCGGGCAATCGCGGTAATGGTGGTAATCGCGGTGGTGCCAAGCCGCAAGGCCCGGCCGCCGGCAAGCCGGGACACCGCAGCGGGCAGCGGCATCACTGATTCCCTGTTGCAGGGCTTTAGCGCAAATGGCCACGGTGGAAACCGTGGCCATTTTCTTTCCCGGTACTATCGCCCAGTGCGGCGGATGCGCTGATCCGGACAGGTGGCCGTATGCCAGTGTGTAGCAGCCTGCATTGCGGCTTTCAGCATGCCCACGCAGTTGATGGGCCAATTGGTCCGGCGCTGCTTGGCCAGTTTGCGCGCCATTCCGGTGCCTAGGGCGTGTTCACAGTAGATTCATGGGCGCGACGATGTTTGTGTGGGATGCAGCGCAAGGCGCGGCGGCGTAGCCTGGCTGGTGCCAGGCAAGCCGATGCAACACCGCGATGCGCCCACACAGACATCGTCCCGAAGGGTTGCTGTGCAAAGACGGCGCCTG
>Ga0172380_10000897_pt1 | contig 53656 bp, 83 predicted proteins | sample Leawe162metaG_FD_119747 | JGI IMG/M metagenome (GOLD analysis project Ga0172380, IMG submission 119747) | Leachate microbial communities from a municipal landfill in Southern Ontario, Canada - Leachate well 162 metaG | ecosystem: Engineered > Solid waste > Landfill > Unclassified | place... | reverse complement strand
TTGCGTAGCTTGTCCATGTAAACTTTGGTGAACACGGAACCACAGAACACCATCCAGATAAAGCTTTGTTTTTTATTTGCCTTATACTCTGGCATAATATTTTTAGTAAGCTCTTCCATACCTTCGCAGATTCGCGTCGCTTGGTCTTCGTTCTCTTCATCTTTAAATCCCATGATTTCTGTTTGGCAGAATCCATTCGGCGGGAAGAAGCGAGCAAATAAACTGGATGCCACTTGTTGACCTGAAGTCATAAGGGTCGGCGCATAGATATCTGTTGGTTTATAATTAACGGTGTTTTTAACGCGGTCACCACCAAGTCCGAGGTAATCGATACCATCCAGACACACACGCAACCATTTCTGGCGGCTTAGGTCATCGCTTTCAATAAGTTCGGTGAGCTCGGAACCAATCTTATCAAGAACACCAGATGGTAGATGTAATGCCAAGTTGTCATAAAACGGGTCATTACTATCGACTTGAGGATCATCTTCAATCTCATAATCGTCAAGGAGTTTACCATAACCAGCCTGCATATTCCCAGGATGGCCTGTCTCTTTACTGGCTTCACGGGGCGAGTCGTATTTCATTTGCTGATTCATAAACACAAGGAAAATTAAACATTGATACAACTAGTGTATGGTTTAATATTAATTGAGTCAAAAAAATCAGACATCAGTATCGAAATGGAATCTTTCTATATCTTTTATGAAAAACGCTTACGGTAATTGAAAAACGCTTCTAAATAACTAGTTTAAATGAAAAACAGTTATCATTATTGCCACATGGTCAAAAAAACATATTTCTATACTTGAATCTATATTCAATGTCGTGTACTATGTTCATAAGATTTGATGTTCTTGTAGTCAATGTTATCCTCAGGTTCTTCACCTTTCATGTAAACAAGGTGAGTTTTCATAATATAGAGAAAAGCTTGTGACATAGAATCGACAAAATCCTTGGATCCCGCACCACCATGAGGAAACTTCAAGGCAGCATCCACAAAGACAGAAGCAGCCGCACTAATCTTCCGATAGTTTGAAATTCGTGTTGTTGGGATCCAAACGAGACCGTTTTCAATGAGCTGGGAAGCAAGGCGAGCACGACCGACTTTAGAACCAGGAGCTTTATCATTCTCATTTTTTACCCCATGCGATCTGGGTGAAAAGCCGTATATAAACATCCCGCCACGCCTTAGATCCTGGATCAATCCAAGACTGTTACCCACTTCTTCAATGATGGTAACGGTTGGTTGAGGTCCTTCATAGTGAGGCGCTTCGAAGCTTGATGTGTAATAATTGTAATAGCACTTTTTAACCATTTTACGTAAATCAGGCTGTTGTAGTTTACCAGACCAAGCATTAAGAAGAATAATATTCCAATGTCCGTTATCATTCTTAAAGAGTCCCCATGTTGTTACAGCAGAATCACACGCAGTAATTTCGTTACTGACGGCAGTATCCCAGCTCTGTATAGTATATTCGCAATTCGGAATATCATCCCTCCATACTTTAAACCATTCACGCTTAATAATAGTACCAGTTGCTGGTGAGGGGCGTTGTTGGAGCTGAGATGATCGATGATACTCACTATTTAAACCAATTTTTAATCGACTAATGGCTTTCAAATCATACAACTCAGGCCACAAAACGTCACCATCTTTCGAACGAAAATCTTGCCATGGCTCTTTCATTCCTCTAAGGGGAATAGTCACACATCGATTGATTTCTTCAAACTCAAGAGGCAATACCAAATGCACCACATTCTTATGTCCAAGACTCAAAAAATGCCCTGTTGCGTCGAATTCATGTACACGTTGTTGTACAAGTATGGAGAAGTTTATGCCTCCAGGTTTGTTACGTGTTGAGATCGCTCTGTCGATAATATTGTTGGTACGTTCACGGGTTGTCTCTGAGTCAATGTCTTGTGATGAGTTTGGGTCATCGAGGATCTTAATATGCGCACCTTCACCCATGCTCGAACTGGTGATTGATTTGATGATCTTTTCACCACCCATCGTGTTTTTGTAACGTTTCTTTGCGTTAACGTCTTTATAAAGATGAAATTGTGCGCCCCAATAGTGTTTAAACTCAGGGCTCGTGATAATTCGACGGCAACTTACGTTATCTCGGATGGCCAGATCCATATCACCTGAAATATTGAGGAATGAAAGTTGAGGCTTTGTTGTCCAGACCCAAGCTGGTAGGAAAACGGAACAGAGAAGTGACTTCATATGGCGCGGCGGCATGTTAAGAACCAGATATTCAATCTGTCCAGATACGCCTGCTTCTAAATGGTCACAAATAGCATGGATATGTTTCCCATCAACGAACGGATTGGTTCCCTCAACGATATGCCAGAAGTGCATAACGAACTGATGGAGTGATTTCTCACATTTCTCACGATGAACTATTTCTTCTTCAGTTAGTTTGTCATCATGATGTTCGAAATATTCCCTAATAAGCTGGTAACGTTTATAAGCATCATTGTATTTATGTGTTCGCGCCATTCGAGTGTTAGTCTTATGTCCCCATTCCCTTATCAAACAGGAAAAGTTACGTCATTTCCAATGAAAACGTCTATAGTGGGAGCGAATACCTTTTAAAAAGGAGGTAACATGAAAAGTATCGAGCACTTTTTGTTGATTCTGATCATCTTTATGATTGTATTGTTCATGCTAATATCGAATATAATAAACATGGAGGACGATATTTCTCTTTCTTTCTACCGCGTAGAGATTGGACACATGTAATGAAACATTTTGATGCTGGAATTGTTGTAACGCTTGTTGTTCTTGTATTTTGCGCAATCGCTGCATTCGTGAGTGTTCAGATAACGGGCAAACATGATCAGCCAATTGAGCAAGCTGCCGAAGAGATATTGAAAGATACGACGGGCATATCGATCGACTTTACACCTGAAGATGATAACAATCCTAAATAGAACTTTGAGCAATTGATCTCTCTATATAGGCATTCAAATCACTGAGACGATAACGTGTTAGTTTACCAACGTTTACATAAGGTATTCTGTCACGCTTCCAAACAGCAAGTGTCGATGGATTCAATCCAGTATATTTAGCGGCTTCTGCACGTGTGAGAAGAATATAGCGCGGGTCTTTTCCAATGAAACTATCAACGTTATCGTTGAATGTCCCATCTGTTATAATATAATTTGATGACATTGTTTATCTTTCTAGGGTTTCGCTTAAAGGTATAGCATCTGACTTTGACTCAGAAGATCCAGGTTCGAGTCCTGGAACCCTAGCCACACTTGGATATGATTTCGGGAAGAAAGCACCGCTCCACTTTACATGAATACCCAGATTTGTTGTTTTGGTGTAATGCGTTTCGTTTAATATGACTTCACTAAAATGCGAATCGTCTGTTTTAGTGCAATGCGTTTCGTTTAGTATTATCTCTTCCATATCAAACCTCTACTATCTTCACAGGCGCGTATATTTCTTCAACCATTTTCCGTTTTAGACTATACATTGCGGTGCGAAAACCTTTTACGTCAATAAAGTCAACTTCACCATTACTTTTGAATACTGCAAAATCACAGACATACTTAACGCCCCCAGGCAATCTAAATGGAACCTGCATAAGAAAGAAAAGAACATCCCCAGCTGATTTCCTTAACTTGAGTTCAAGATAGTACTTAGCTTCCTTCTTGGAGCTGAATTTAATCCCATCGAGTTCAGTCCGAACGGCATTGTATTTATGTCTGATCACCCGTTAATCTTCCTTATTTTTATACTTCTTTATTATCTCATCACATTCGTGCTTGAAGTGCTCCACAGGATCATATTCATCAGCTATCTTTACAAGATCATCGAATGTATATTCCTTAGGTCTTTTGGCAATAAGTTCTCGTGTAAATCGCTCTGACTCTTCATTGATTTCATCTTGTGATACAGGCACTCGATTTGGATCCTTATCAAAAATACGACCCTTCTTAAAGCTATTTGCCATTATCTGTGTGAACTCACTCATTGTTACATATTGATTTGCCATATCTAATCTTCCTTATCACAAAAACACCAGGCAATACCGATTAAAGTAATCACAAGTAAACCCAGTGTTATATTCTCATTCATCATTCATAATCTTTAAGTAGCGCTCAATAGCTTGTTCAATCTTGGCTTTTGATTGGTTAATCACCTCAGGAGTACACTTTGTCCGATCCACGATATTCCAACGATCACCCGGCATTTGTATATCCAATCGTTCATCGTATCGTTTCAAGATCTCGTATTTATCTTCAAGAGATGTCTTCTTCAAAGCAAGCATGTAAATAAGTTCACGAAGCGACGATAGAATCTTTCGGGTGCTATTGATCTTCTGTCCTGTCACACGCATTTGTTATTTTTTCCTCATTCAAACAACCTAATTTACCTTCAAGCGCCATTATACCTGCTTTGAATAAATGCTTATATACGTCCGTACAATATTTATTAACCAAATCAATGAAACCTTGATCATCTTTGATTCGGTTAATCTTTATATCGGTAAGCATGGCATTTACCATAAGAAGATGACTTACTCTTGTGGTTACATTAACCGTCTTACCATTTAATATTGGCTCAATCTTCTGATAACATTTTGTTATCTCTTTTTCTTGCTCTGTCATTCCGTACACCATTTCTCATTCAGCTCTTGTAGTTCAGTACGAAGCTTATCCACAAGTTCCCTCAACATTACACACTGGTTTCGGAGATGGACATTCTCATTCTCTGTGATATACAAATCTGTATGAACTTTGAATAACTCACCGGGTGTCAGTGATATCTTTTCCTCAAATCCATATTGCTTTGCACCTTCCATATAATGATCTGTGAATGCTTTGATATACTTAGATTCTTCTTTTTTAGTTATCATGTCCGTTTCCCTTATCACTGTTTTTTCCCCAGTTGTATTTCGTATTTTTCCGGAGTTGTATCCCGTATTTATCCGACTATTCCGGAGTGGAGTCCTTTTCTAAAGGCATATGTATCTCTAGCTTTTCAAATAAGTTGGAAATGTCTTGGTTATTATCCGGATGAGTCATTGTAAATATCTCATCGTTCATTTCTTTTATATTTTTAATCATATAAAGGACACATGTCTTATAGTCTTCTTCAATACATATGTCTTTTGACTTATTAATAAAACAATCTATTCTATACCAAAGATCATCTATAAATAATTCATACTGCTTATTAGTTGGCATTTTATTCTTACTCATTACTTGCGGTTCTTTCTTTGCTCTAAAATAAGTATTAATTACACGTTCAGATTGAGTTGCTTCCACATACCTAAGGAATTGTTCTGGGAACCACAACATTCCACGCAAAGGCATACTGATTCCTGATTTTTGATGATACAGAAAGTAAGGAACATCCTTTTCAACACTTTCCAAACACTCAAGATCATTAACATCAACCGTTAGCTCACTCGTCATGATTCAACCTATTCATTCCATTTGGTGTTAGATCAGAGATCGTGTCCCAGAGCGTGTCGATTAAATCCTTTGCCGAATTCAATTGGCTCTGCAGATTCTCAACATACTTCTTATACGATCTGTTTTCAGTCTCCAGATTCTCAATCACATGTGTTTGGTTAATGATATCTTCACGGAGTCCATCATAACGGGATTTATACCAGTCAAGATCACGGATAGGCAGTTCAGGCGGTTCGAGTATTTGCATAACTAATCCAGTTCTAGTTTACGGAATGTGAGAATATGCAATTCATTAATTAAACCACGCAGGAAATCATTTACTTCATCAAGGGGATCACCCTCTTTTTCAACGCACTTATCTCTGTAAAGATCTAAAACAATAATAATAGCAGAAGTAAGTGAACTAACTATTTCATACGGGCTTTGTTTAGCTAAGGGGATCAGAATCTTCGCAACAATTTCATTTGATATTTCGTCTGTAAATTCATCGCTCATTGTTCATATTCCTTTAATGCATCCCGAAGACTGTCACAGAATTTTTCTGTATCATTTAGCCGTTTCCGAAGCTTCTCTATTCTATTATTCAATGAACGTATTAATTGTTGATGCGGATCTATCTCTTGCTCTTTAAAGAATGACTCATCAACCCATTTCATTGACTCAGGTAGCTTGCTCGGAACATCAAGATTAAATACCCGTGTGAAGTTATCCATGGGCTCGTTATCAGATGGCAAGTTTGCATAGAGCTTGTGCTTATCTTTCTTGGTCATTTACTCACCTCTATAGCCTTAGGGATATGATTTCTTAGCTTACAATCATAGAAAGAATGAGTTAAAAAATTAAACATCATTCCGTCATCATTTATTGGTGTTACGTCATCTCCGGATGACATATTACCATCGACGATGAAAAGACAACGATACTTCTTGTCGCGATCCAAAATATCTTTTGTAGAGAAACCTATCCTATTCATAAAATCAAAAAGATTAATAAGGCTCTTTACACCGAATTTATGGACAGAAAGAAGATCTGAAAATGAGGTTATTCGTAGTGAGATATCTCTTAATGATTTGAACCCAAATTGACCTAGACAATTGCTTGTCTTCTTATCTAGAAACAATGGGATCATATCTACACCAAATATGACATCGTTTGTTTTGAATTCTATCCATTGCAATGTAGGGTATTTAAATTCTTTATTCTTCATTTATTTCTCCTATAAATATACAAGTGTCCATTCCCGCTATTAAACCTACACTCGCCATCATTCACCCAACCGTTATCCTTCATGAATACCTTATGAGCAGCATTTCTCTCAGGGTCTACGTAATGCGTGCGATAACACAACTCACCTTTTTCATCGGCATGGGTTATGATTTCAGGGAAATCACGTTGGCTTTGAGTGCATGATGGTGACGATTTATTTGCAATCCTTACCCAGTTGTCATTTTCCTCTGGTGTAGATCCAATTTCATGATAGATATCATCCATTGCTTGCATCCTTCCCATTCCAAGGCAAAGGTGGATTTGGCGGCCAGTCATCAGGGTAGAGATTATTCTCTATTGCTTCAGGGCTAATCTTCAATTTCAATACTTCATCAAGAATATCTTTAGGGATATCATGAAGCATTAATTTTGCTCTTAATCCAGCAAGGGCTCTCTGACGAGCATCATGAACAGATCTGCCGATGTATTGCGCAGATTCACCTGTTGGTTCATGTGTAATCTCTACACAATAAACTTCGCCTAATATATCTTTACCCCAGTGACTAACATCAATGATCAAGTCTTCTTCTTTAATCATCTAGTTTTCCGTTAATATCAAATGATTCATTCAACTCAAGGTCATAGTAATTAACATAATTATTTTTTGTGAATCGATTACCAACAAGTTTTATGGCATTGATAACTCCATCAATATCATTTGTTCTTACAACAAGATCTTCCATGCCACCTGATGGGTAATAATCAGGATAGTGAAATACAAGAAACCTGCCTTTGTTATCACAAAACTCTTTTGCGAGGTGCTCTCTAAATAAATCATTAGAGAATGAAGAATAAGTATTTCCGCAAATATCAATATTTTCTTTTGTAAATCTTTTAATAAATTCATCCATTATTTATTCTCCCACAACAACCTTGAATCGTTCTTTCAATTGATCAAATGTTTTCTCAGCAATATAACGCACATCGCCATCAACTCTTTCGTCTTGTGATAGATCGTATGCAAGAGATATAAAAACTTTCTCATATAGGTTAGGAACGGCCTCGCACTCAGGCGGATTGAACCACATATGCGTTACTGAACCATCTTCCATTTCATTGATGGAGCACATCAATAACTGATCAGTGAATCCAATCTTCTCATCAACGAATGGCTCCCAACCTTCTTCTTTATATTCATGGTCAATTGTATATTTTATTTTATATTTGTTTGTCATTTTCTTCTCCATTTATTATTCAACAATCTTTTCAAGCAATGCAAATGATCCATACAAGCCGCATACATAGACCCCTATAGCCGATGTGTTCCATTCTATTATTGCGAAGATACCGCCAATGATGAGCGCAATAATAACTGCGCAAAGGGCAAGCACACATATGATCTGAAAACAGCATATAAACAGGCCAATTAATACTATCGCTAGGATTATACCTAGACCAAATATCAATCCATCAACTAACATTATATTTAATCATTTACTTTTCTCCATTTTATCCAATTGGGTCATACAAGACCTTACGATCATATTTAAGTATTCGCACGTAGACATATTGGCGTCTATTGCACGGTCACGCATCTTTAAATACATATCGTCGGGGACACGGATACAAACTTTGTTGAGTGGCTTTTTCTTAACATCATCATCCATTGTCATATTTATCCTTATATGATTATATATAATATAACATGATCGTAATTGGTTTTCAAGCGACGATCGTATGCTGTTCGTGATGATAGAATGGCTCTGGATTCTCAATAACTTCGCCTGTCTTTGCATAATGACGGACGTCAAACAGAAACCTCACCCTTTTTTCATGCTCTGTAAACCGTTCACAGAATTCATCTTGGACTTTCATTTGTTCCGCGGCCGCGAAGTTTGCTTCCTCCTTACGCTCAATGTGCTCTGGATTCGGCGGAACGAAAGACCCCTCTTGAACCGTTAGAGGAATCTTTGTATCCACGTACTTATCATGAAATAGATTAGAAAGTTTGCTTAGAAAGGCTTTCTCTTGAATCTGACAATAAAGACCTTTCGTGTCTTCCCTTGCCTTTGTCAGATATTCAGAGAAGTTTCGGCTTTGGATAGCACGCTCATCAACGCTTATGAGATCAAAGGTATCTTTCACGAGGTTATTCAATTCCTCATTCGATATGATCTTGCCAGAGAATCCCCACCTGTAATCATCAGGGCTACCAATCGTTACTTTACCATCATTGTTATATATTACTGTCATTCATTTACTTTCTTTTTGTCATCAATCCCATTGACTTAAATTTACTTTTCATATAGTCAAGTTTTTCTTCATCAGACATGAAAAAATCATTTTCATCTTCAGGGGCAGGAAAATAAACATTATCAATCATAGTCCTTAGATTAGACTTCAATGCCTCAAGTTCATTGTGTGCATCAATGGCAAACATCCGGTTCTTATCGATCATCTGCAGCATATGGTTCATAAGCTTGCGATACGGGAACTCAACAGCGGCAAGATCACAGTCAAGCATCAGTTTGTAACGCTTGTTGAGATCGGCAAGCATGATGCCCTCTATCTCGGACTTTGTATAGCTCATTCGTTATTTCCCGTTCCCCATATTTCTTTAACTATTTCTGCAAGTTCTTTTTGGTCTTTTCCTTCTAAAATGCACATTTGTAATCGCCTAAGTTCAAATTCAAAACGGTCTGCCATCAATTGTGTGTTACGTAATTCACAATAATTAGATGCGTTTAGATTTCTATAGAAATTCACCTTCTTAATTAATTCTTCTTTTGACAGAATTATTAGTTCATCATAAGGCAGATCAAGGGCTCCTTCATTACTCATGACACCACCTTCTTTTCCTCTAAATAGGTTTTGTATTCTCTCTCATTTTTCACCCATTGCTCAAAAGGTTCAGGCATTGTCTTTTCCTTCTTTCTCACATTCGACATATAATCAGCATCAAATTCTAGGTGACACCATTTCAAATAGAGTGATGTAAAGACAGGATATTTACTCCCGAGAGTCATACGTTCACCTGCATCATTGAGAACAAGTTTCATGAAACCACCTGCCTTACTAACTCAATCCAATCCAAGAGCTTATCCTTATCTCCAGGCATTACAGGAGGCTCTGAGTGAACCCACTTATAATCACATGCAGACGGAGATTGAACCTTCTGTAGCGCAACAATCAATGGGTATTGTGTATCGCGTCCTACGGGTGCTTTTGACGCTGCTATGAGCAATGCCCTGTTCCATTCATCTATAAACATTCTTCTATCCTTTTTGTTAGTTGTGTGCGGGCATAATTCTTTTCACGGCAATCACCATATCTCAACCCATCGATCAAACACAGCATCTCATAGAAAGGCTCATCGGGGTGCAAACGTAATGCTCTGGGAACAGATGGGTACAAAGGAGAGAATTCAATCCCCCGTGTGTCCCCTTCAGCATCAGGCCAAACAAATTTATATGATGGAACCAGATTAGACTCTTTGAAAAAAGGTGAGGATGTATAGGTAGGCATCCCTGATGTATAGCCAACATTCTTAACAACAAACATATATGGTGCACATAGTATGAGTTCTTTACAATTAGCTTGGATTGGGTTCTTAGTTTGATTTTTCATTCCAGAATATACTATTAGTATAGATTGCTCTAACCTTTTCAAACTGGCATTCACCGTAGATGAACTCATACATAGGTGTTGAGACAATTTCAACTGGCTCCATTTCCTGGCTTCCTCATTGGTAATCAGCTTTACCAGCAATACAATGTCTTGTCCTTTAATCATGCTTTAACCCAATCGATCAGTTCGTGTGTCTTGAATTCACAGGACTCTACAGGTTGTTCGTTCATAATATCAAAGGATGTAATTACACAGTTCATCTGGGATGGATACCTATCCTCAGTGTGTTTTCTGTTCTGCTCATAGATTAAATCCTTTGCTTTATCTTTCACGGCATCAAGGGACGAAGAATAGAATGTGTTTACATCTTCATCATAAAAAGGATTACCCAGTACGCTAAAATAAGTCTGGGTAACCACCAATTTATAGATTTTCTCACATTCGTTAACGTCCATTCCAAAACTAAGTCCCATGGGTGCAAGAACGTATTTTATTTCATTAAGCGACTTACGACCAAAATTAGGAATCCTTAACATTTCTTTTTCCGATTTTTGAACCAAATCGCCAACGTAGATAATATTCTCAACCTTCAAGCAAACGTCTGAACGTACAGAAAGTTTAAGTTCGTCAACCCGTCTATTTAGTTTTTCATTGTTCCATTTCATAATTAATTTCCTTCCTAAACTCATTCTCATTAACGATATAACGATCCGACGATAAGATGATCCTTGCCCCATCCACCGTTACAATCACATAACCATCTTTTGTTTGCTTTATATGATCCACATTGGATCCATTGAGGTTATACGTCACATTCGAGTGGATATGTCCAACAACTATCTTCTTATCAATCATAGACCCCAGTCCTTATTTGCCATATAAGTAGCAATACCAAATACCATAGATACCATCATCACGGGCATAATAAACCCAAGAACCTTTTGCATTCCTTCTAGACTCTGACAGGCATGAAATAAATATGCTCCGAAACTAAAGAACACTCCAAAAGCTATTGTCCAAACGACGAGTCTAATGAGGTTTTCATATGAAAATAACTCATTCACAACTACATATCCTTGCAAGAACAACGGCAATCCCTGTAATTATCGCCGCCGCTATAAATCCCTTTGTCCTATCCGTCATTCATCATCCCATACAATATTGATACTCGCGAGTAAGCTACAGAACCCTATAAACCCAAGGATCTTCCAATAGTCGGATTCCTCACTAAACAGCAATAGGAGCAACACCCCGAACATGGCAAGACAGACTGCTAGGAAACCAAAGCAACGAATAATCCACCAATTCTCACTCACAGGGTGTCATCCATTCCTTAAGCACATATGAACCACGCATTTTAACAACCTCTTTACTTTTCATCTTGCTAAGCCGTTTCTTTATTTCTGGCTTAAGTCCATAGATAATAGAAAACAATATGGCATCCTCGTCTAAAGCCTTTCCACCTTCTCTTAAATGCTTGATAACGTATTGTTCAAACGCCTCATCATCTTCTTTATCTTCTTCTTTGCCTAAGCAACTAAACCATTTAATCCTCATAAATAATCTTTCCATTTATCGATTCTCTAATAGCCTTCACCTCGACATGCAAGCCAACCACGTCATTAGCCACACCCTCCATATCAAACAACACATGCAGGATCTGTTTCTCTTTGTCTTTGCTAATTGAAATCTCTTTTAGTTTCTTGTGTTTCAGATCATAGATCAGCTTTTCAATCATCCGAGCACCATATAAGAACCATATTAATAACAATAAGCACCAGTCCCGTAATATGAAGCCACATCCAATCATCCTGAGGAGCGATATGCCCTATCTCAAAGAGAACAACCAGGAAATAAGCCCACAAAGCCTGACCCTTATAACTTTTCACGGGATCATCCCAATCTTCTTCTGTATCTCGACAATCTCACCATGCAAGCATTCATCCATAGTTTCCTTCTTACGTATCAACAAAGTCGTCAAGGTCTCCGCTTCCTCCAATGACAAAGGATCATCCCCCATACCCATTGCATTCAACACAACAGCGGACATAGCCTTATCAATATCCTCTTGCGTCTCGAGCTTCTTCTGGAACCTTACCCGTGAATAGGTCTTAGACTTCTCGTGAGGTGCAACCCGCTCGAGACAAAAGGACAAAGCCCTCATATCTCCCTCATGTGCTTTCTGCTCCATAAGGTGGATCATCTTCATAATGGACTCTTGACCAAGGATAGCTGCAAATGCCGAGGACGTAACATATTCTATGGTTCTCTTCGTCTCAGATACATTATTCCTCATATAAAGCGAATCTCCCCTGTTCTTTCTACCAATCAGTATCACATAAAATGTTGACCCTGCAACAAATATGTCTTATGTTAATTATATCAGGACAAATTAACCCTGGTATGTATCAAATTGATCGTAATTGATCATAACTGTATCAAAAGGAAATTAACCATGAAAACTATATCTAAGAATGAAGCATTCTTTTTGCTCATCAAACAATCCCCTATTAGCAATCTCCACTTTACACATCTCAAGACACAAATACTTGATGACAACTGTGTATTTGTTAAAGAACATGTTTTAACATTTCAATGTGGCAATCAATATTTTCAAACACATATCCTCGAAGATCGATTTGGAAAACTATCATTTGATCATGATCTTTGGGGAACTTCTCTTGTTTCGTGTTTCGAAGCTATAAAAATCAAAAATAATTTATATGTCAATAAAGATATATTTTCAAACAGCGAGGCAGCGTAACCATGTTAAAAACAGATTTTGCAACATTCGAAACTTTATTCATGGAAGAGCTGGACGATGCTCTTCACTTCCAACTTTCAATTATGGGTGTACTCGAGGAACAATACGACGATATGTTTCAGCTCTTAAAAATGGCATCACTTGCCGACTTTGCTGAAAACAAATGGTCTGAGTATCAAAATTGGCTCCACGAGCAGAACCCTTCTGAGAACAGTTATTAGGAGATTATTTATGAAAACATTACAACAATACATTGATGTGACAACCTGTGAAGAAGTTCACAGTGTCCTCCACAAATGCAATATATTTGATGGTGACGATCATTTCGACGATATGTTTGACCGTTTAAATACGGAGATCATGGACATTTACAATCGTAATTGGGAGTATGAATATGAACAATATTGCCGCTTATGTCTTATCATGATGCGTGAATCACAGTATCGCTAGGAGATAAACTATGACTGATAATGATCTAAAGAAAGCCCAGATTTGGCGTAAGGTTGCTATTGGCATTTATTATATCTGTATGGGTATATATGCCATATCAACGACAACCATAATCTACAATATGTTTAAATTTCCACGGCATGAACTCATACCATTTAATGTTTTTGATGAGATTTTGTTCTATGGATTCTGCATTCTTGGCTGTCTTGTCTTGACCCTTGTTATGGTTAAGATTCACCATGAAGAAAAGAAGAATGAAGAAGATTTTGAGTGTTACATGGATCGCGTAATCGACTACCATATGAACAGTCAACGCCAAGGCTAACACATTACAATTTATAACTTATAACGTATAAAAGAGGACTAAAAAATGACTAAACATGACGCACGCACACAAACATTACTCCAAGAAATCAACACAAAGATCTACGAACTTGATACCTATCTTAAAGGTGACAAGACTCAAGGCGATATTTACCTCGAGCTTATCGGCAAGGTATTTAATGAAATCAGGGATAACTTTTCAATGGTTTCACATACGATACCAAGTACTGAAGAAATGTCCGAGTATTTCACGGTATCACAAGGGCAAGAGTTTATTAGTATGCTCAGTGACTTCCTTCACGATGCCGGTGTATTCCGCCATAAGATTGATTTGTATCATTCAGAGATTGTTGAAAATAGTTTTTAGGATATTGAATTATGACGTATGAATCTATTTCACCCAGCATATTTACCCTGCTTATGAATGATATTATATCCAAATACGTCGTTTTACTCAGATCTATGCCGACGAATGAGGAAATGAACGCATGGGCTTTTGATAAAAGTGATGATGTTAATTTCTATAATAATATTGGACATTTTAATGAAACAATTAAAAGTCTAAATGAAAAAAGCATTGAGTATCTCGATAATATGAAAATTTAATCTATAACATATAAATTGTGGGGTAATTATGAGTACGAAACCAAACAGAATCGAAATAAAAGACTTTGAACACGCCGTTATACAACCTCATCTCCAACGTATCCATAAAGAATGTGATGAATTCGGCTCTTTTTGGATGAACCATAAAATGGGGATCTGCCTTATTATCTCCACAATCATTTTTATAATCTCATTGTTTCCAATTAAAGGAGAGATTCCATGAGTAACATCATCGACTTTCAAATAAATAAATCATTCGGAAAGCCACCTGTAACCCCCAAGATCAAAGGGATCAGTGAGGCGGAATATGCCGTAACTTTGCTTCGCCTTCATCGCCTCGAGGTAATGATACAAGATCTATTGAATGAACGGGTGCGCTGGATGAATGAACCAACAGACCCACGGATCATTTTAAAGCGCATGGAAACCGTTTATGAGCTCTTGAGTGGTCAAAGAAAAGATTTGCCCATTAAACCACTTGGCTTCTGGGAAAAGGTAAAATATCTATGGAACTAACAGAACAACAAAAAGAATATCTCATTGAGGGAATCAATCCGGAAGGGTTGGAGCTCATGACAGCAGAACCGCGTCGTTTTGGTCGTACCTATATTATAATTCGTAATAAAGAGACCAACCAATACTTTAAGACGTTTTATAGCACGGAGGTTTCAAAAGGAAGCTCAGCATGGGAATACACATGGTTAGACCATATGATCCCCGTCATTCCAGTTGAGGTAACCACAATTGTCTATCGCGAACAACATGACCGAGGAATTAAACAATGAGTAAAACAATTAACTTAACCTACGTATCTGGGTTTGATGCGCATCGATTAAAGATCTTCTTTGAAGATGGTGCATCGAATGATCTAACCCAAGAAGAATTTGACCAGTTCACTCGTGCCATGAAGCATCGGGAAGAACGACTAAAACCACTTCAAGAAAAGTTCGACAAGTTTGTTGATAAAGTGAGAGAGCTTCGAGAAGAAATAAACGCCAATGACTATTTTAGATTTAAGGAATGAGACTATGCTGCTTGTATTAACACCCGATAATGCATCTGAAGAAGACAAGAAAAGAATAAAAGAATTTCAAGATTCTATAAATGAATCTAATCAAAAGTTTTTAGATAAAGAGGAAAATAATCATGAGTAAAGAGATAAAGACAGAACAAATCAGTTTTTACAGTGCATTGATCACAGCACGTATTGCCGTACAAAGCTTTACCAAGAACACAAAGGGACATAACTACTCCTATGCGGATCTCCCAACGTTACTTGAAGCTGTGATTGATCCATTGGCTGAGAACAATATATTTGTAAACTCAATCATCTCCCCTGAGAACCAGGAACTGCTTGAAGTACGCTTAACCTATGCATTGACCGGGGAAAGTATCTCAACCTATGTGCCTTTGATTGGGATATTCGCACCGAAAGACGCTGGGGATAGATTGACCTTGATGCAACGCTTTGGTTCAACACTAACCTATGCGCAACGTTATGGCATTCAATCGATTCTAGGACTCTCCGCTGAAAAAGATGATGACGCAGCCAGTGCATCCCATGTTCACTCAAAGAAACCAACCATGCCACCACCATTAGCCCCATCGAATAAAGGAATGCCTTTTTCTAAGTCACTCCCTCCAGTAAAGCCTAAGGTTGAGGTTGCTTCTAATCAAGATCACATAGATGAGATTACGCACTTATGGGATCTGAAGAAGGAAATCTGCATGAATCAAGACCCAGTCCGTGGGGAAAAGATCATGAAACATCTTGATAATTTGTTTATGGGTGTTCCGGCCGATAGTTTATTAAAAATGCGTGATTACTTAAAAGATTTAAAAGAAGTCATCACCAGTGTTAGCCTAGAGGAGGCAATCACCGAATTCGCTGCTTAGAAATAAACCACTGATACCATACATTTAGAGAAAGAGACGCACATATGTCAGGAAGTTTAAACAAAGTAATACTCATGGGTCATGTTGGACAGGATCCGACCATCCAAACCTTTAATGATGGCAATAAAATGGCCAAACTTAGTATTTGTACCACCGAGAAATGGACGAATAAAAAGAACAGTGAGAAAGTTGCGCAAACTGAATGGCATAAAGTGGTTGTCCATGTTCAAAGCATGATGCCCTACATAGAAACTTGGGTTAAAAAAGGATCCCATGTGTATGTGGAAGGTATCTTAAAGAACCGTCCGTTTAATAAAGATGGTGTTGAAAAGGTAATCACTGAGGTTCACGTCAAAGGGTTTAATCACACCTTAATGACGGTAAGTTTTCCTAAAGGCAGCTCTGAAAGTTCCTCTGAAGGAAGCTCTGAAGTCTACTACGGAAATGACGATCTAAATGATTTTTAATTAACTACCATAATGACCAATTTTTGTTAGTTATTTCATTATAACTAACATGAATGATAACGAATGAAGAGGACAAAACAATGAATGTAAATGAGATTATAAGACAAAAGATTGCTAGATTACCAAAGCGTATTGTTGTTAAGAAAGTTAAGTTAGATCCTCGGGTCAAACAGCTCAATATGAAAACCACTCCTGAGATCCATCTTTACATGAAGAAGCTTGCCATGGAGCTTGATATACCACTTCGTGATCTACTTGGTATCATTCTTGAATCCTATGTTGAGAATGATCAGAAATGAGATATGTGATGATCCTTGCGGGAATCATTATGCTCACAGGATGCGAAGAATCGCCTGAAGCGGAAGCACGCCATGAGAGAGATAATAGACTAGGTGTCGTTCGTACCTATGGTCGCGGTGTCTATGATTATTCCGTTATCTATGATCGTATCGCCACCGCTCTCGAGAAACAGAACGAGCTCATGAAAGAGTTCATTGAACTCAATAAACAGAAATAACCTTTCCTTAAAGAATTGCCTAGGAATAGATAGAGGTTTATCCTTTCTTAGGCACCCTTCTACATGAAAGTAGATCTTTATGGTTCGGTTCATTTCCACACTCCTCACCCTATTCCTTGTCATTGGTTGTAATAACCTTGGCATTGATAAAATACCGTGTGGCAAAAAGATAGAAGTTTTCTGTGATCCCTGCATTATTCCGGATCATTCCGAAAACTATAATAAAGTCTTGATTGCCCTGGAAAAACAAAATGAAAGGATAAGTGAACAAAATGAAGTCTTAAATACATTTATGCAACTTAACACAGAACAACTTGAAGATGTTGTATTACATTTATCAAATAAAATAGATCTAATGGATGAAAGAATTAACCATGAATAAATTAAAAACTACATTACTTATGTTAGCAAGTATATCAACTGTATCGTCAATGGATCGCATGGGAGACAGGAATCTTGCCTATTCTTACAGTCCCTGTGCCTATCTCCCAACACATATTGAGAACATGGAAATAGAAACGGCCGATGATCTCGCGTATCGCATACAAGATGAATTTAATAAAGAATCTGGGAACACATTAAAACGCCATTTTAGAGAGAGAATAGAAGCCAAATATCAAACATACATTAATGGCAATAGAACTGAAGTAACCTATGGCGACTGGAATGCACTGTTAGAGAAATGGGAGCAATCAACGATTACAACTATTGGAACATTTGTTGATAAACTCCAAGCTGCCCTTGATGATTATGCTTTAAAATATAAAGAACATCCTGCTTTTGAGACCATGATGCTTGAAAGTAAGCTATCCATTGAACACAACTTTTACGAAACACTCTCCCTTAGAAATTAACTCGAAGAAAGAAATGACCCATGAAGAAGCTACTAATAATCGCCATTTGTCTATCATCAGTTGCAATGGCTATGGATAAGGAATTGATACGGCAGGGATCCTCTGAAGGACAAACCGATATTGCTCTATTCCTTACCGATAAAAAGATGGAAATAAAAGAGAAGATTCAGGACGTCTTGCGTATCGATAATCCTTATGATGAAAACGATCCTCGGACACAAACGGATGGATTCATTAATGATTATTTCGAATCATTGTCCGATTATATGTATGAACTTTTCTATGAGAATCTTGAAGAACATTTAAAAACAGAGCTCGTAGAAAGTGAAATACTTCGTTATATCGATAATTACATAGATCAATATAAAATTGATCATTACCGTAATAGAAAATAAAGAACTAGGTACTCATGATCTCACATTAGGGATTGTGAGTACATTTTATAAGGGGGCACGCATTGAGGACACGTAAATATTTTATTGATAAGGATTTCCGCAATGGATATCTCGTTACAACTGGGGTTATAAAGAAGGCGCGCTATGAAATGCGATGTGATTGTGGTCGTCTCTGCTATGTTTCAGGGGAACATGTTCCGGGTCGTTATACCTGTGGGAATGACGAATGTTCTTTTTATCATTTGGTTGCACGTCAGAAGAACTTTATACATGGGAATGCCGGAACGCAAAAAGATAAAACCCTGCGATCGAAAGAATATCAGGCATGGGATGGCATTACTCAGAAGATAAAAAAGGATTACAAAATAGAGCCCGATGAAAAGATCCGAACCTTTCTTGATTTCATAAAGGTCTTAGGCTATGCACCGTCTCCCATTCATCGACTCTGCCGGATTGACACATTAAAACCATTTACCCATGATAATCTCGAATGGCGTATTTCCAAGCGACAGAGGATGCTTCGACAAGAAATATTGACTGACTAAATTTGGCTAATGGTCATTGACTAAAATGATCATTTACATATTTCATGGTGTAAAGCTCTGGAACTTCTTTGTCATTGAGTTGCAAATGCCCTGGGTCTTTGAAGCTCGTGAAGTTAAACCCTGAGGTAAGACCAAGCTTGGCTGCTTCATTTGCCAATGTCCCATAGAGCTCATACGAACCGGATGCGTCATTGTTTACAAACACGTCCAATGCACGTCCCCAATTATGCCATGAATAGCCCGGAATGGTATGTGTACAGATTTTTGTACTCATCTGTGCACCAGCAGATTGTATGGCATCGGCAAGTGTTGAAAACCCACTGCGTGTAAGGGCATGGATCTGACCTTGAACAAGGGTTGAACTTCGTCCTTGGCGCCAGAGTTTCCCCTGTGTCACAAGATTACGAAAGCCGCTTTGAGGCTGAAGTGTATAACCAAGACCCGTCATTACGGATGTAAGTTCTGTGATCTTTTCATTAAATTCTGGATCAAGCAATGTGAAGTCAACCATGTTTTTTACTCATACGAAATAATATTTATTTTACAGGATTATTAGGAATGGCCATAACTAAAAAATGTGAAGTATGTGAAAAGGAATTTAAAGGAAGAAATCAAACTTCAAAAGTATGTTCTAAAATATGTAGATCAGAATCGATGAGAGTCGTAAAGAAATGCCTTTATTGCAACACCGAATTCTACTCTCAGCGAAAACGAATGCAATTTTGCTCTAAGCCGTGTTTTTACGCAAATAGATCTGTGGGAAAAATAATAAATTGCACAATATGCAATAAAGAATTTGTACCTACGAAAAGGCAGGAATCATCATTTTGTTCACGAGCATGCAGAAAAATACAGATCAGTAGAGAAAAGGTCATTAATACAACCAAAATTGAAGACGGTGTATTAACTATCAAGACAGTTGATATAAAAAAACTATCTCCAATTGAAAGAGAAACACTTAAAACGATAAAAAGATTAGAGAAGGAAATAAAAAAGAACGGACATTTCAATCAATACGAAATATTTACCGAAAAACAAATTGAGAACATATTTAATCTTAGCCTCATTAACTCGATGGATATCGGCGATGATGTCACCATATTCTCTATCAAGAAGTGAACTATAAAACACCTTAAAAGGATTCTTATCCCACATAACACGTGCTATAAAGAGTGTATAGCGATGGTGTTAGAGGCTTCTGATCCTATATCCAACGACTATCGGGCTCATGCGATCCTCCAAATGCTATGAAAAGACCATGTCGGGTATATCAGATACTAATGATGTGAAATGCGGGTATTGGCAGTCCTGCTCGTGATGAGCCCAACCTTATTTGGAAATAAAATGAACTATTCCCCAGGCGCAATTGCCAATTATTTTTTAACAAAGGCTTGGAATAAATTACACGGTCTTACCCCCGTGCATTTACAAAAGCTTATGTATTTTGCAAATGGGTGGCATATGGCTTTTTCTAATAAAGACAGTGTAATGCCACTTATTAATGAACCATTTCAAGCTTGGGAATATGGCCCTGTATGTGCCTCTGTTTACCATGAATTTAAGGGTTTTGGCAGCAACCCTATACCAAAAGATTATAAGATGAAAGAATTAGATATTTCAGGTGATTTTCCCCATGTTAGAATAGTTGTTAATACAATACCTAAAAGTGATAAAAAAGTAATTAAATTATTAGATAATGTATTGAAAAAGTATGCTGCTTTTACAGCAGTACAACTTTCATCAATGACGCATAGTGAGGATGATGACAACCCTTGGCGTTTAGCAAAAAAAGAAGCAGAAAAAATAGGAATTGTCCGAGGAAAAGAAATTAACAGCCAAGATATAAAAAATTATTTTAAAAAATTATTAAATGAAAAAAGAGCGTATTAAAGATCCCCCCGTAAGAAATAACCACAAAAAAGACAGGGGGAATTAGTTCCATTTAACCTTAAAAGGAGTCATATATTCTCATAGATGACCTCATTAGTGTAGGATATGGAGCCCATTCCCGTCAAGCCACAATCTTGATCTTGAGCGTTTCCACGACATCCCGATAATGTGTCTGAATGTAGTCCTTCTTAAAGGAAGATCCCGCTTTCATACACAGATTGTATTCCTTATCATCCTGAATAATCCGAACCTCATTGCCCATAAACCAAGACATCCACGCACGCTTTGCGCCATCCTCATCCGTTACACGCCTAAGTATTCGTAGAATAGACTCATCAATATTCGATTTCGGCTTCTCTTCAAGCATCTTTTCCTGTGGCGAGGAATTTCTCATCAGTCGCGTCATCACGCTTCCGCCCATTGATTTTTTGAAACTTCCTGACATTTCTTCCTGTTCGCCCATAAGTTCACGCATACGTCGATTATACTCGGCCTCGGTCATGGGCTGTCTATACCAATCACAGGAGTTGCCGAGGAAGGTGATACGACGCTCCCATACCCTGAACCAGTTCATGCTAATCGGGTTGATCTTGGTCTCGTGGACATCTTCCCACCAGAATTGGCAGAAATCCTTGAAAACCCAGTCGCGATGATCTTCGTGGATGCCCCGATCTTCCATCACTTTTTCCCAAGCTGGGGTGAGTTTGGTGTTGTAAGGCAGTTCCATGCCCCGTAAATGCCCGAATTCTGCACGTACAGTGCGATTTAGCTGTCGTTGCTCAGTCTTGGTCATCGTGGGCAAAAGATCGGCGTATGCGTTTAATTCCTGTAGGAGTTCAATTTTCCCGTTCCGCTTGAGCTCGATATGGCCAATGAGGTCGTTCTTGAGGGACTCTGGGAAAGATTCCTTTTTCACCTCCGAGATCTGTGCACCAAGCCGCCCTACTTCTGCCTCTAAAAAGGTTTTAATCTCCTCAACACTGGAGACCTTCGAAGAAGGCTCCTCATTAACCCGTTCAGCTGAGGGTTTTGCTATATTATTATTAGTATATTCTTTCTCTGTAAGAGGAAGAATAAGTGGACACTGTGTCCGCGGTGTAGGAGTGGTTTTTGGAGCTTGTTTTTGCTCTTTAGAAACGAGGTATGAAGGGAACAATTCCGCTATTTTATCATAGTGGATGATGTAGGTATTCTTAGTCCGGATCAGACCATTCTTGTTCAGATATTTTTGGCTCATGACTGTTACAAGACCCCAATCACTGAGTCTTGCAAAAGAACGTCGAATTGTACGTGTGCAGCATTTTAATAATCGAGCGAGCTTAAGTTGAGAGCCCTCGTATATTGCCTCTCCATTTGATCCATGAAGGACTTTATGGAGCAACATAGCTGGGTTTGTCCCGAGCACTTGACGTTCTTCATAGTTTCCAATGTATTTTGCCATATCACACCCCCTTACCAAACTTTGTCACATATTTGTTAAAATCGGGGCAGAGTGCATGAACCTTGTCATAATGGATGGTGTAGATATTTATCCTTAGACCTTCTTCCTGCACAGAAGATGTAATTAGATTATGATCAATCAGTCTCGAAATAGCATGTTGTACCGATCTCACGCTAACATATATGAGAGATGCCAAAACTGATTGTTTAGCCGAAACTGAAGCGCCTCCTTTTGCTAAGATAATTAACTTATCAAGAGTAGCTGAAGGTGTTCTTCCTATTTCACGATATAAGTTATGGTTTACAATTTTTTTCATTACGGTTCCTTTTCAAATACAGGACTATGCCTGGTTAAAATGTGGAGACCTCTTAAGAAACTTGACTCTTAGCTCAAAACAATATATTTATCGTGATGACTTAAGAAGTCTCTTTGAAGTCTCTTTGAAATCTCTTTTCATAGGGTCTGATGACTTAAGAAAACAAGTAGTTTTTAAAAGGTGAAGGCGTTAGCGTTAATTCAGTTTTTTAAGAAGTCTATTTTCTTTCTTTTAAGGGTTTCTTTGGTCTAGCTTTTTTTCACAAGGAAGTTATTTTAGGTTTTGGTTCGTGTTCAGTTCTGAGTTAGAGATTAAGGGTCTCCAACATCATCGAAATGCTATCACGAACAATCCTTTTTAAAAAGTGTTTAATTTCAAATTTTCCATATATTTTTTCCAAATACCACGCATTTAATTGTTTAAATGGCGCAACAATACCCTATAATAATGGCATCTTATTGCCAAGATGAGGATTTTATGCGCAAACGATCCACTCCCTTCATTCGACATATTGATCACTTCGAAACAACTAACGATCCAGAAACAATCCATGACGACATGCACACGCATCAAATGGAATGGAAAGTTGAGAATGGTTTCGGCTTTTTAACCCATATTCCGAGCACACGCTCCCTTACTGTACGAGCTTCGGAATCAATGACGGTGGCCTATAAACGCTATCTAATTCAAAAACTTCTCTCTAAGATAAACCGATCACCCTTAATTCATGTTTAGAGGACATAAATTTTATGCAAACCAAAAGTGTATTTTATTCGACAGACGCCCGTGAACGTATGATGCGTGGTATTGACCAATTGGCGGAGGCTGTCAAAGTCACCTTAGGACCACAAGGACGTACCGTTACGATTGGCCGTCAATACTCACCACCCTTTTCAACAAAAGACGGCGTTACCGTTGCTAAAGAGTTCTTCCTCGATGACCCAATTGAAGACATCGGCGCACAAATGCTTAAGCAAGTTGCTCTAAAAACATCAATCATTGCGGGTGATGGAACAACAACAGCGACCGTACTTGGTCAAGGCCTACTCCGAGAGAGCATTAAAGCAATCACTTCCGGAATGAATCCAATGCGCCTTAAGAAAGGCCTACTGCTTGGAACAGCTGTTGTGGTGGAGTCGCTTAAAAACCAATCAAACCCGGTTGCCAACAACGATGATCTTCTAAGTATAGCTACAATATCGGCGAATGGAGATTCAAGTATAGGTAAGATCATTGCAGAAGCATTTGATTACGTTGGAAAAGATGGTTTTGTAACATTCTCTGAAGGTAAAAAGAACATCACAGAAATGAAAATTATTGATGGTCTTACTTTCTCAAACGGCTGGTCGAATCCAAACTTCATTACAAATCAGAGCACGCAAAGTTGTGAGCTTGATGACCCGTATATTCTATTCCATGAAGGTAAATTCTCATCAACGGACAAAATCGTTCCTGTGTTCGACATGATGATGAAGCATTATGCAGAGAATCCGAACGAACCAAAGAGACCTCTCCTAATTATTGGCGATGATTTCCAAGGGAATGCAATTTCGCTTGCTGTCAATAACTCAACGCATCATCGGATACGTAATTGTTGTGTACGTGCCCCTGCCTACGGAGATCAACGTACTGAGTTGTTAAGTGATATGGCGCTCCTTACTGGCGCGAAGTTTGTGACAACGGCTCTCGGCAATAAACTTGAGTCTGTCCTCCATATCAAGAATCTTGGATCAGCTACGAAAGCTATTATTAGCAGAGACCGGACGATTATTATTGGTGGAAAAGGTGATCCTATTGCAATCAAGAAACGTCAGGAAGAACTCAACGCTTATCTTGCTGAGCTTAGAGAAGACCATAGTATTGATGAAGAGCATAAAAGACATATACAGATGTGCGCAGCTAACTTCAATGGCATGGCAACAATCTATGTCGGTGGTCGCACTGAAGTTGAAATGCGTGAACGTTACTTCCGAGTTGAAGATGCTGTCCATGCAACAAAAGCAGCAATTGAAGAGGGGATACTTCCTGGTGGCGGTGTCGCTCTTATAAAAGCAATTCCTGCTCTTAATGCATTTATTACCACATCAACAGATCTTGATGATGACACCCGTTATGGCGCTCGACTTTTGCGGAATGTATTAGCCGCTCCTTGTATGCAGATTGCTTTGAATGCAGGTCTGTCTGGAGAATCAATTGTACGTGATATTGAGAACAACGCATCACCAACGTATGGGTATGATGCAGCGAAGGATATATTTGTGGATATGATTGAAGCTGGGATTATTGACCCAACAAAAGTTGTTCGTACAGCGCTTGAAGATGCGGTATCTGTTGTATCAACCGTGATGACAACGGAAGCCATTATTGTTAACTCTGAAAATGGACAAGCACCAAATCCACTACAAATGCTTCAAATGGGTTGACAAGGAATTTAGACATTGATAAATTATAAGGACAATGTTTATTTACTCTCATTGTTTGTTAGTTTTTTATTTTAATTTCATATATTTATTCCTTGTATATATATTTATTCTGAATACTCCCCCCTCTTATCTTTACATCCATTTTGGTAAGAGGGTTTTTTATGACCGGCCGATCAGGTAAAGCTGTCAGCTGGTCGCCTTCTTTATCCCATCAATGATGCTTTCTCATTTTCTAATGCTTCCAATTCGAGTCTCTCCTCTGGAGTCAGACCCTGGGCTACGGGTTGCTCTGGCAATATAGATTGGGTTTGTAGAAATATCGATTTCTCATTTTCTAATGCATCTACCTCTGCTTGTTCTTCTGGCGTCAATCCAGAAACGGCCTGCTTATGCTCTGCGCCTGCCTCAAATAATGTATTTGCTATATTTTTTGGTTTTGTTCCCAAATAAGTTGGCTCCTTAACAGCCGTACGCCTCTGCAATTGATTTTCAAGTGCGTCTATTGATCTATCAATTGTCTTTTTATCTGTGTTCATATAAGGAGATGGCATCACTTTATCAAGAGGCACTCCATATACTTTTTTATTCCACCAATGATTTTTATAGGGCTGTGAACGTTCATATTCTAGAGCATCTAATAATGGATTTTGAGCTTCCATAGTTTGTCGTGTGCTGGGAGAAAGTCCGCCTTTTACTGCCTCTTGTACATTTTCTTCTAATTCACCTAACTTGTTTTTAGCGCTTAATGCATTATATTTATTTTTTTCTTTCCCTATATCTCGGAATATACTTTGTGACGCAACCTCTTTTGAAGTTTCATCTAGATGCTGGGTAAGAAAGTTCAATTTTTCAGGAGATTTCTCAACATCTTTAGTGGCAGCTAAAAATGCTTTGTTATAGTCTCCCTCATATCCTTTGCGCGGAGCATGTTCTAATACGTCATTAATAATAGGCACATATTTATCATGGTACACAGACTTCTGACTTGTTGCCTTATCCCATAAATCATACATATCTTTATCGCCCTTATAGATCGAGCTAATATCGTCACGTAATGATGTGCGCATATCACGAATTTGTTTCTGTGCATGCGTCCCAATAACATCGCTATGCTTACTTGTTTCGTTAAACAAGTTATCCATTGATGTTTTAGCGGTAATATAATCAGTCGTATATTCTTTAGGTTCTTTTGCTAATTTTTTCGAAAGTTGCTTAACACTATGCGCTGCTGTCTGTTGATGTTTTATACCCATCAACGTCATCATATTCTTGCCTTCGACTGAATTTAGGAAGGCCTTTTGCTGATCAAAGTCGGTAAGCTTTTTATATTTATCAAGTTGATGATTAACTGTTTTGGTCACATCAACTTTATTATTTGCATTCGTAAAATTATCAGTTACTTTCTCAATATAATTTCTTAATATTCCAAATTGCTCTTTCTCTGCTTCCTTTTGAACTTTCTTTTGTAATTCAGCACCTTTCACAAATTCCTGGCCACCAACATCATGGGTTGCTTTGTTAATGACTCCAGAACCTTGACGTGCACCAAGTTCTTCAATAACACCTTCATATATATTTGGATTCTTCTTAATACCTTTTAAATATGAAGAGTCTTTTATCTTTGTTCCAAATTTTGATAAGGTTCGAACAAATTCAGGGGTAAGTGATTTGTTTTTAGCTACATTTTTTCCGTAACTTATAAGGGATTGAGGCGCCATACCTGCTGCGATTGCCCCAATAATATTATCGGGGTCTCTATTTAATACCTCTTGTGATGCAATTGCACCTGCTGTCCCAAGTTTTGTTGGTGAAAGGAACGCATGCGCTGTCTTTCCTAATCTGCTTGTGCTTTTTGCTATCGTTGGTATTTTAGCAATGGCGGCTCCAGGCCCTATATAATTCGCGGCGGCCTTGAGTAATTTCCCCCTGTCACTTGTTGGAATACCTTTTTTATCTGTATATTTGTCATATACTTCACCAAGTTTATCTGCTGCACTTGGTAATTTATTTTCTGCGAGAAGATTATAAGGAAGCGCAAGCACGTCAGCTGTTTGTCCTGCACCTTCAATTATTCCACGTGCACCAATATGATGAAGACGTCCCAAATCACCTTTTAAAAACCGTTCCCGGGCTTCTTTCCCTTTTTTACTCAGTGCCATCGTTAACTCCTAAGCTTTTGCTTTTAATTGTTGTAGACGTGCCTCTTTTTCTGGTGACCATCCTGGAGATACGGATGGGGTTTTAGTAGTATAAGGAGTAGGCTCTCCTCCATTTTGCATCCTTACAAAATCATCTACTGTCATTCCCTTTTTTTGGAGAAGCTTCTGAGCTTCCACTAACCCATGAGGCCTTCTGAGAAGATCAGAAATAGCTTGCTCTTGGATAGAACTGAATCTTGATCCTATGCTTGCTGATTTTGTTTTGATCACGTTAGCAGGATCTGTTGTATTTTGTTTTGTCCTGATGTTGTGCATAAGATCAGCAACGCTTCCTCGCCCTGTTGACGTTATCTGTTTATCAAGATCTTTTATTTTATTAACAAGGGCTTCTCCTTGGCTTTCGGCTGTTTGGTATTGTTCCGGTGAGGATGCTTTTATTGTTGATCTAGGAATCATTGAACCAATTTTTGATAATGCTGAAGCTGAATAAGATCCGCCAAGATATGGATTCTGTGAAACTGAGCCAAGAAAACCACCTGTCGAAACAGAACCAAGAGCTTCATCTGCTACTTTACGCTGATGTTCAGCTATTTCAGCAGCTTCAAATGCAGCGACATCTTTCTTGATTTCCCCTAATTCTTTCTCTGTTGGCTGAGACAGATCTTTTGTCTTACTCATTCGTCCAATTTCTTCCATAGCACGATGATGGGCTATATTTGATTCAGCGACTCTCTCCTTAAGACCATAATCACGGGCATCACGTTCAGAAGCTTCTTCACCTTCAGCCATCTTTAACTGACGATCAATAGCAGCTTGACGTTGTGCTCTAAAAGCAGCAGCTTCTGCGTCACGATCCTCAAATGTCCCTGAAACAGCTGTTCCTATACCCTGAAGCCAATTCGGTTCCATCCAATCCGGCGTTTTCTGACGTGCAGCAGCACGGCTCATCGTCTTTAGTGCACCGGTAAGCATTGGCTGTTCAGTTTGAATTTGATCACGTTCAGCTTGTTCTAATGCTTTTTCTTTCGCACGCTTCAATTTCTCTTTGTACGAAATACCTTCAGCAATAGCAGCTCCTTGTTCAATCGGAGATACACCACCACCAATCGCATACGCACGACGATTCTTCATCATATTCATCATGCCCATAGCACGTTGACGACGAACATCCCGTTTCAACTCATCCATAGGTGATTCACGGTCAATCACTGACCAGTTAATCGCATCTTGGATTGGATCAATAGGGTTTAATGTTCCACCAATCGCTTTCTTAACACGTCCACCTTTTTTGAATGGGGATTCTTTCGGCATGAAGTTAGCGCCTTGTGCGGCCATCATCTGACCAGCCGTACTTTCAGGACTTTTCCAGACTTTACCAGGCAATGTTCCTGTCGATGATGTGGCGGTTGTAACAGGATGTGCTGCCAAAATATTTGAAAGAACACCAAGTTTTGCATCGTTATATCCGTGACGTTTATAAAATTCTTCTTTTTCTAAATCAAGAATTGCCTGATTCTTTTGTTGTTTAACATCGCCAAGACGGCCTAATGTTGCAGCAAACTTATCTTTATGGGCATAATGACTATCTTGAAGTGATTTCAATGTCTTTGTTGCGTCCATTTCATGTTGAGCATCCGATACACCCGCTGTTTGAGCAAGTTGCGCTTCTTTGAGTTGGTTTCCTTGATGTGCAAGAGTTGCTGGTATCGTAATCTGCTTGTTCTTTAAACGCATATCATTGAGTGAGTTGTTAAGTTCACGGCTATAATTACGAATTGCACGATCTTCATCACGTGCCATGTGACCATGATGACGAACACCAGGGATCGCATACTTATCTCGGATCTTAGGCAATATATCTTCTTCAAGATGTTCCATTGCACGTTGCCGATAGATCTTCTCCATCTCATCTTCTTCAGCGCCCACAAGGCCACGATGCGCCTCAAGAAGTGATCGATCCCGTTTGAGATAAGGCTGAGTAGCATTCATGGCAGGGTTACTTGGAATATTTTCAAGACGTGATTTCAGTTCATTATATTCCCTCAATGTCTCACCTTGAGATGGATCAAGCTCATGCACTCTGATTTGAGACGTCAGCTGTTCAGGTGTTTCATCGGCAAAGTTTTGCCCAAGATATTGCTCATAAGGTTGTTTAAAATTACGAAGAGCCGCCAATACTTTTGCTTTATGCGCTTCTTGTGCATATCGAGGGGCACCAGAAATTTCAACAACGTTTGCATCTTCAACAGCCTTAACCGTTTTGTCAATTTCCTCAAGAGGTTGATTTTCTTGAGCTTGGAGACGTTTTAACTGTTCTGCCGCGCTTGCTTTATTTCGTTCTCGTGCCTGAGATTGTGCTTCTAATCGTTCATTTTCTCTTTCTCTAACAAGATCACGACGCTCCATCAATTCTTGCAATCTCTGTTGAGATGTAAAAACGTTTTCTTTTCGAGCTTTTGCTTCTTGTTCAGTTCTTGGTGGATTTATAGAAAGGTCATGCGCTAATGCCGCGTTTCTCTCTTCTTCCTTAGCAAGCTTTGTTTCAAGAGCAATACGTTCTTTCTCAGCCCTCTGACGTTCCTTCTCTACTTCTTCTGCCGCAAGATATTCAGCACTCTCTCTATTGGCCTTGTCCTGTTCTTCTGGAGTCATCTTCCTTGGTACGTGTACAGGATTAGAAAGATCTTCCTCTAAAGGAATCCCTAGATCTGTTGCAAGTTTCTTTAATTCAGTTATGTTCCCATTATGTGTAATATAATTCTCTCTTGGAGAACGTGCTCTAGACATCAATTCTTCACGCAATTGCTCCTGTGTCTTATCACGTGTTGTTGGGACATTTAGTTCAGATGAAGAGAAAGCTGATGCGTATGGGGTTCCTTTAATCGGATTATTACCAATTGCAACAAGACCGGCCCTCTCATCCCTTTGTTTCCTCGGAGCGAATTCTGCACCAATTCTATTTAACAATGCAGGATTGTTAAGAACGTCATTCCCTGTTAATGGACGTGTTTTAGGCATAATTAATTCCCCTTATTCACAACTTTTTTGTAATACACATCAAGTCCATGCGCTTTTGGAGGCAGCCCAAGTCCATTTGATATCTTATGATGACGTAATTCTTTACGAATATCACGCAAGATCTTAGATCCTTTTTCATTTGAACCCTCACCCAATGCACTCACCAAATGAAGATCTGTACTATGCTCACCATCAGATAAAGCACACGGAACTTTACGTGGCGTTCCACCATGAGCAAGACCTGGATTCTTCAGAATATCCGGATGAAGCATGTTCTTTTTGATCTTATTCTCAAACTTACGGATCTCTTTAAAACCAGCTTTTGTATTACCATCGCCAAGATGTCCAACATCAGTTGCTGTCCAAATCCAATCACCCTCTTTACGGGTTTTTTTCAAGGTATCATCTTGACCTTTAGCATCTCCTTGATAGGATTCGCTCTGAATCTTTCCACCTTTTTTATAAGCTTGGATCTGTCCACCCTTCTTGTACATCGTCGGAACACCACCTGAAGTATTCACAAATGGACGGGGATAATATACTTTCTCTTCCAATGGATCATTGAGCGAACCAAGATTTGCACGCATCTTCTGGTTTTGTTCATCACGGAGCTTGTTGTAGTCCTTCATCTCATCTTTTTGGCCACGTTGTGCGAGCATTGCACCACCAGCAAGCATTGCACCTGGGAGAAGATACTTTGAGGCGGTTTCACCGAGACCAAGGAATCCACCTGACGATCCAAGAATCCCTGGATTAGAGTTAACTCCCGCACCCAGCCCTGTCTTTGAAGCAAGGCCAAATCGACCGGCCAAATTTGTACTGTTCTGGGCAACAGGAGCTACTTCTGAAGCAGTACTTGAGCCAATCCCAAGAGCTGATCCAGTTCCAGCATTTGCACCAAGCGCACCAGCACTCATTCCAAGACCATTCATAGCAGACCCAGCACCATAAGCATAAAGACCATTCTTGGCTCCTGCTATAAGCATATCCATGCCAGGTTTCTGTCCAGTTACTGCTCGACCTAACATATTGCCTGCAGCAGCGCCTAATGGACCACCAAGATATGCACCTGCAACTGTGGCACCAACACGGACAACACTCTTTAATGCATTTCCACTGAAAACGTTCCCGATTGATTTGAATGCTTTACTAAAGAACCCATATTCAGGGAGTCCATATTGAGGATCTCGATCCTCTTGGCCATGAAGTTCATCCAGAAACTCAGAGACATCTTGTGGCATCATGACAATGAAACTATCTTGCGGGTGATCTTGCATGCCCGCTTGTTCCATCTGTTGTAGCGCGGGATCATCATCGGAAGGAATTGGCTCGAAAAGAGATCCTTGGTTCAGAGGATCTTCTTCATTGGTAAATTCTATAAGTTCATCCGGGAGAGGAATCCCTTCCTTCTCCATCTGAGATAAATCGATAAATAGGTCTCGAACCTCTGGATTTCGCAATACTTCACTTAACTTACTATATTCACGAAGTCCCGTCTCAGGATCAACCGATTGGCCACCTTGCATATAGTTAAAGTATTCGATTTCTTCCCTTGAAACGTGCACAGGAATAAGTGTTGGATTTTCATCCTCTTGGAAATCTTGCATGTAGGAACTTAAGAAGCGGTCTTTATCCATAATTCGAGTCCTTTATTAATTAATATCCACCGTATGGATTGTATGTATTTTGGCCATAATTTTGAGCTTGGTTCATCATATCTTGCCCATAATTTTGAGCTTGATTGTACATGCCTTGCGCTTGATTCATACCGTTTTGACCATACGTTTGTGCTTGATTCATCATATTTTGGCCATAATCGCGTGCTTGATTACCATAACCTTGTGCTTGATTAGCCAAACCTTGTCCATAATTTTGAGCTTGGTTATATGTATTCTGAGCTTGATTCTGAGCCTGTCCATATGCATTTTGTCCTTGGTTATAAAGGTCTCTGCCATAGCTTTGGGCTTGATCCATTCTGTTTTGACCATAGTTCTGAGCTTGATTCAAAGCATTTTGACCATAATTTTGGGCTTGGTTTACGGCATTTTGACCATAGTTCTGAGCTTGGTTCATCATGTCATTTCCTTTATTTTGCAAAGATTCGCCATACCGGTTCATTCTTCTTTGCATTTTCTTGCCGTACTTTTCCATACCTTGCATCATATTAGGTTGCTGTTGTTGTGGTTGAGCTTGTTGAGGTTGCATACGATTGCTTATGAACCCTTCAGCAGCACCAGCCATTGCCCCAGCAGGACCACCCATGAGACCGCCAGCAATAGCGCCTGGAATCATTGATGATAATGCTCCACCACCACTACTTCCGTCACCGCCCATGCCAAAAGCATTGCCAACACCACGTACAGCACTTTTGCCAACACGTGTTAATCCGCGAACACCATGGCTTATATTGCGACCAACACCATGCATAAATTGATTGAATCCATAATATTCAGGCATATTTGTATGAGGATTAACCGATCCGCCATTCAAAAGATGATCCAAAACACGGCGTGTGTTAGGCGCTAAGAAAGCAACTTCCGTATCACCATTTCGTCCTTTTGTGCGCAAAACATCTGATTCTTTTAGGAGATCACCAATACGACCGCCTTTAGCATGTTCTTCATATTGTTTCTTAATGTAAGGTTCTTCGCCTCGAATGATGTCATCAAGCTTAGCATAGTGACGTACTTTCGATCCTTTAACATTCGTACGGCCGCCTTGGATTTCGTCAAGGACTTCGAGTTCTCTTGGGCTAAAATGTGCCAAGACCATGTGTTGTTCTTTTTTCATAATGTTCTCCTATTATGTGATGCCTTGAATGAATGTATATGCCCACTTTTTCCAATCAGATTTGTTTGGGAAAGAATGTTTGTCCGGTGTTGCAATATTAGTTAGATTATTAACCATGATAAGCGATGACGCCCATTCACGCCACTTTTCCTCATCGAGAACAGTTGGTATTTCAAGTCTGGGAATACTCCGATTTAAATCGCATGCCCAGTTATAAAATGTGATGTATTCTGGAACGGTAATTGTTGTCATGATGTAGGCCCTGGTCGTTGATCATCGGTTACATTGATGCGAGCCATTGTCTTACCAAACAAGTAATCACCATCAATTACATTTGAGATAAACTTGAAAGCAAAGAATGATCCTTTGACACGAACCGTCTTGAACTCAGTATCTGGATCAAATGTAAAATCATCGGAATAGGTCGGTGTTGAATTCGGGTAACCACGTGTGATTACTTGCATAATCATCGTACCTACTTGCTCCACATCTGGAGCAATCATATCCACCGAACAGACTTGGCTCTGAGGGTCTTCCATCCACATGTTGTTAATGTTTGTTGTGAATGTTGACGTAATCGGGGTTGTGTTCCCAAAGGCCACCTTATTCACACCACGTTCATGCATCCATAATGGATAAAGGAAGCTACTTCCATAAGGTTCGGGAGTTGAGCTCGACATAATCGGATATTGAAATTGTGAACTTGATGCCACGGCCGAACAACGATCGATTTGATCCGTGTCAAACCATGTTTGGTCTTGAATGTTATAGACAATCATATGGTTATTTTCGGTCGAGTCACCATATGGGAATAACCAACAGATCTCGCCAAATTGACGATTTACGAATCCCCATACTTTCTCTTTATAAGGTTCGTTCAAATTCTTGAAGAACCAGTCTTTGTTCGTCGTATTTGGGAGCTCAGAAACCGTACCGTTATAAATATAGAAGCTGTCATTACCAATCCAGAAGAAGAACGGCTCATAGTTAACAACACAATTTGCGGAAAGAATTGTACTTGTTGTTGAGATGTAGCTTGCCAAGAAATTCTGATCTGTCACATACGTTAATTTGATTACTGAATCGAGCGACCAAAGCAAACCCGAAGCCGTATCTCCGGCACGAACTGGCGCAGCATAGACAATCTTAGATGTTCCAATTGTGGTTTGGTTATCAGCCGGCCAATTAAAGAACGAAAGGCCATCATTCCAGAATATCCGCCCATTGGATCCATAGACAATGATGAAGGATAATAGAACAAATACACCGCCTGTTGTCTCAATCGGATTCAACCCATTAATAAGTGGTTGTAATGGAGCTGCATCATCAATCAGTCCAAAATAGACCCGACCTGGGACTTCATTTGCAATATCGATATTATTTGGGGCCGCTGTTGCAAGAATGAATATATTATCCACATTTACTGTTGAAAAGACCCATGTGTTTTCTGGATCTACAATGAATCCTGCAGGGGTACGATCAACAGGAGATGACGTTGTCCCATCCGGAGATACTTGGATATAATTGAGCGAACTTGCTCTACCCATGTAAACAAGAACTGAACTTGTAAAATCATAGCTAAATAAATCCCGGACGATCTCCTGTGTTCCAAAGTGGAGGATTTGATAACCCCCCATTTTCTTCGCACGCATCTTATAAAACCGAACCCATGAGCCATCTGTACACATTAATGAGTCAAAGGCAGTTCCGTCGCGTTGAATACCCGGTTGAGGAGAAACATCAATGTATAATTGCCTACCCATATGCCCTCATTATCGAATAAATATTGATCCCATCTTGTTCATATGAACCAGTCGTAACATCAACATTCGTTGCATTAACATTAGTTGCCGTAACTGTAAGAGCCGAAACAACCCCTGAAAATGTCGCAGCGGTTCCTATAATAGGTACTGTAAATGTCACATTCGCATTATTCACTGAAACAGCAGAGACACCATTTGCTTTCAAAACAACACTTGTTGTTCCTGTATTGTAGATAACACCTGATGTTGTTGATGCCGTGAAGCTGTATCCATTGCCATCAGAAGGGATAAAGATTGGCGAGGCGATCTCTGTTCTTCCTGTCTTAAAGAATGCAACAGCAACACCACCTTGAGTAATTGAAAAGGCACCCAAATTAACGCCTGCAACTGTATCCCGATATGCACCCGTTGTTACATCATTTGCAAAGCTGATTGATGGATCTGCAGCCGAACCATCTGCGAAAAACAGGCTGTCCACATCAAATACGTTTGGGATGTTATAGAAATTACTGAGATCCGTATATCCGATTATACGGTCGCCATTCTTTGGAATCCGAGAAAAGAAGGCCGTTGCTCCTGAACCAACTTGCACAAGGACATCATTTGTTGTCGATGAGTTTTGTAAATAATATTGATTCACCAAGTTAGCTGGCAGAGCGATTGTGATATCTGGGTAGAATGGTGCACCAGAACTCCCCGTAAAATTGAGGATCAAGTTCTTTGCTTGTTCTTGGGTAATTGTCACAACATCCGCAACAGCGCCGCTCAAAGGCACATCAGCTTCTGTTACGACATTGGTAAATTGTTGCCCAAATCCAAGTGTGTAAAATCCAGAAGTTCCATTGCTGATAAATGTAGCCGATTCATTTGACTTGATCTGGAATGTTGGACCACCGTCAATTGTATCCGCACCATTTGGTGTAACTGTGATAATACCACTTACTGTTGACGCATTATGAATCGAGAAGTTATACCCGTTTCCAAGTGCTGCGGCGGAAAGACAGTTATAGGTTCCATTACCACCTGTCCACACCAAAAGCGATCCACGATCGCCACTTGCTTGAGTATAATTTGATCCACTGAAAGTATTAATACGTTGATTCATCTTGATGTGGTTTATGAATGCCGACAATCCACCATTGTTTTGATGGCCATTGCTGTCAGTCGATGTATCAATCAAATCCGCAGCTGTCGCAGAGGAAGTTGTTGCTCCTAATTGGATACTTACCCATGTGCCGTTGACACTGCTATTATCTGTAAGTGTAAGATAATAATCTTGTGTTGTGAGCATAGTCGCTTTGATGTTGTTCCCAGCATCGACCACGAGAACCTCTACAGCGCTTGAGTTTATGAAACAAACTGTCTGACCAACAGATGTCACCGTTGCATCTGGTAAAAATATCCGATGATCGGGAGCACTAGACACAGTAATTTGCACGGTTTGCGAAAATGGATAGAGAGTATTCGGATTCTGAAACGGCCATTCCAAAACAACATCGGCTACAAGATTAAGTTCAAGATAAGATGAGAATGCGGGTTGAACCGGGGCATTGCTAAATTCATCGACAAAACCATTAAACGGCATTTAGTCCTCCAGTAATATTGGCTGTTCGATCAACCAGACGGTTATCATTGTATGCATTAATTGCGGCGACACGTTCTTGATACATACCTTTAAACATTTCAGCATCAGTCATGTTGTCAATGAAGCGCATTGCTTTATCCATTGATGACCAAAACAAAGCATCATAGGCATTTTCAGTAATCCAGCTGGTCTCATTTGAGAGACTCAATGGTTGGATCTTCTGGAAATAACAAATCTCATAGTTGTAGGCATCAATTGGTGTTGGTGATATGAGAAAATAATTAAATCCATAATCCGTGTAATATTGAGGCAGGTTCGCAATTGGATTGCTTGCTTGCTTCGGAATATAAGAACGGATCATTTCATAGGATGATCTTTGCAAAACCTGAATACTATTTGTGGCATCAAGATACGAGAATGTGAGAGTTCTTCCCCACAAAGCAGGCTTATTCACAATCCCACTGTTGGCATTAAATGTGCCTGTGATGTAGGTTTCATTACCAAGCGTGGAACAATCGATAAAGAATTGCTGCTCTGCAAGTGAGATAAACAATGGGATATTGTTAATAAATACGGTATCAGTACGATTCGCCCATTCTTGAATCGCTGTTTTTAACCCAGTATAAGTATTCACATTTGCCATTATTCATTCTTTCTATGTATAAGAAATATAGGATGTGAAACGTGTTAGACCCGCGCCCGTACCAGTTGATGTGATAACAAGTGAGTTTGTAGCAGACGTTGGTTGGAAATAAAGTGGGTTTTCAAAGATAAATTGTTCATATGGCAAGAGTGTAATTGTATCGCTAATCGGAAAATCAGCTTGCAAATTAGGACGATATAAGAATCGCACCGTGTATGTCGCATCTCCTTCTGAATTCGTAACACTACTACTCGTAAAAAGAAGTGTATTTACTAGATCAGAAGAAATAGGAATTGATGTTCCTGTTGATGGTCCAGCGGCTAAATTCTTAAATGTTGTAAACAATGCATTCGAAGATGGAACAAGCGCATACACAATAACTATACGAACAGTTCCAGCCCCTGGCATATCAATATTAATACCCATGTATGGCTTTGTAAGATAAACAGAAGAACCTTCAAACACATCAATCACATCAGTTGATGGAACAGCTGAGTTGGCATTACAAGAGATTGGATGCTGATTTAATCCCGCATTATCATCTGACGTATAAAGAATGTAATTAAATCCAGAACCACCGCCACCGATACCAACATCTGATTGAATGGTCATTGATTTAACTGCAAACACCGATCCAAGAGGTTGCACTGGATTTGAGAGCGCAAAATATTGAACCCCTGATGCGCCGGCACCAGGAAGTGATAATTCAGTAAAGTATGTGTTCTCAAGAGTTGCCATAATATCCTCTTATTGTGCTAATGCTGCACGGTATTGATCCATAAATACATTGTCTGCCGGATATTGAGCGCCCGTCATATCCTGTTCGACAAGATAAGGAGCCGCATATAAAGTTAGACTTTCATTTGATTGTAGATCTACTTGCAAGGCAGCTGATGTTCCGTAAAAAGGGTTTTCGAAATCAGCAGCATTTGAAACAGCCGCACTGAGTTCATTATCTGTTCCATATATGTAATAGTTCACCGATAACATTCGAGCGCGGTTAGGAAGACTTCCTTGCGCACTTAAATTGATAATGCCATGAGCATCTCCGGTTGATACCGTTGGGCCATATGCTGGATTCAATGGATCCGTACTTGTTTGACGCCAGATAAAACCAGGAGTGAATGTGTTTGTCGCTAAAGCTGCACCATTCCATGTCAATGATTGAATATAGTTTACCTTTGGAACAAAGTGAGGGAGTCCAAACTTATTACCAAAACCGACAGATACTTGTACTCCAGGATTTGCCGTAAAATAAATTTCTTTTACCATCAGGAATGATTTTGTGAAATATGTATCTGCGGTCGTGCCTGCTGCGATTGATATCTTATCAATTACAACTTTAAAATTATTATCGACACCAATGATATAAGCATCGGTTGCTGTAGAAGCCGCAGTAAAATGTATTAGTGGGACACGAAGACAATCAAGAACAACATAAGAATTATTGTCACCAATAATTGCTCTATTATTAGTTCTAAGATTAAGTGCATAAACAATTGTTGGCGTTTGGGTTGCTTGATCGGGCAATATTACAGTGGTCTGATATGGAACTTGTGTTCCAGTACCGCCGCTAGCATTCCCAGCAATAAGATCGATATCAATTTCCCATGGGACAACGTTGTATGAATAGATGTGTTGTCCATAAACACCTTTTCCAGTAGGAGTCTTATATCCTGTAATATCCCATGATAAGCCATTTTCAAGATATGTTGACTGTGTCTGATTTGGGAAAATTCGTGACATAATTCCCTTCCTTTCAAAAAATTACTATTTCATACAGTGGATATACGTATGTTTAAAAGCCTTCGATAATGATGAATCCGGTGCTTGTTGCGCCTGTAATGACCGTGTCTGTTGTTGAAACAACATTGATTGTGTCAAGTCCATAAGATGTAATAAGATTTGCCGGAATATGTTGGAATGCCACAGGGAATGTAACAGTTGCTACCCCATTAAGTGCATTGCACCAGATCACAACTTTCTTATATGTGTCGCCTTGAAAAGGCATATTCCATGAGACATCACCTGATACAGAACCGCTTACAACAGCAAGTGTCTGATTATTGTTAATAGCTCCATCAACATCAAGATCATCATTAAATATTTGATTATTTTTAAAATTTGCCATAATTCGAAAATCCTATTGATTGATAGGGAACCATAACAATTTTTTCAAATTAAATGATTCCCAATTATTAATATCTATGAATATACAACAGTGTTGTATTCAGCACGCCAGTTAATAGTCGTAGCCGCAACACCTGTTACTTGCACGATAAGATCGTTACCACTCAATATTGCGTCAAATGTAGCCGCTGATTCAGATGAAACAATAACAACAGGATTAGTAAGAGCTGAAGCACCTGCACCTGCACGACGTGCAGTTATTGTAAAGGTACCACCAACAGCAGCTGTATAAGCTGAGTCAGCAGCAGCCAACATACCAGTCAATGTAACAACACTGCTTGCTCCAACTGTTACAGTCAAAAGAGCAGTAGGGGTATCATCTGTTGTTTGAACAGTTACTGCTGGGTTGAAAGCAACAGGTGCCCATGAACCATTACCAGAAACGTCTGATGTAAGTACATAACCTGCTGCTGGAGCTACTGATAAGTTGAACGCGTCCGCAACGATTGCTTCAAACGTTTGGGTATTTAAAAAAGTAGACATAATGTTTCACTTTCTATTTTGGGTTAAGTTAAACGTTATAATTAATAACGCTATCCATTAAGGATTTTTTAAGATTGCAATGTTGTGGTATAAAATCCTGTCCAAGAAATAGGTCCTGTATGAATTGTAGAACCTGTTATTTGAATAATTAAATCCGTACCACTGGCAACAATATCAAGAGCCTGATCTCCATAGCTCGATATACCGCTTATAATTAATGGAGTATCGAGGAGAACAACCGATCCAGTATTCTCAGCCGTAGCAAAGAACCAACCACCGGATGCCAAAGGCGTACCCGCTCCTCTTGATGCGAATTGACCACTAATCGTAATTGTTGTCGAAGCAGGAACAGCAATTGTCACCATGTCTACAGAAGAATCTGACGGTGTAAATCCAGACATTGCTACTGGTAAGTTAGGTCCACTAATTTGTGCATCTACATATGCTTTTGTTGCTGCGTCTTGAGCTGCTGTAGGATCAAGCAAATCCACAATCTTATGAGCGTTCATATCAATTGTTCCAGAAACAACTGACAATGATGCAGCAGTAATATTGCTTGTAAATGTCTTGGCACCACTAATCGTTTGAACACTTGATAGGTTAACGGCTGTTCCAACGACAGAAGCAACTGGGATTGTACCAGCAGTAATATTTGCACCTGACATTGTTGGCGCTGTTGTTGTTGACAGAGTTGAAACAGAACCTGCAGACGTTGAATACACAAGACCTGTTGCGAGTATGCCAAGGTTTGTCGCGCCTGTGAGATCGGCATCCGCTTGAGTTATGACAAATGGACCATCAACAGGAGCAAATTCACCCTCAACGTTTACGGTCACATTGGCTTTTGTTCCGCCATCAGATCCAACAAACGAAGCCGTTGAACTGTTTACAAAGTTAACTGTGTCATAAGGTGTGCCAATATCAACACCATTTACTTGTGTTTGATGGAATTGAAGTGTTGTGCTTGGAACAACAGAAACGTTAACAATACCGCCTGGAACATCTGAATCATCAACTGCTATTGAGTTATTACCTTGCAAGATAACACTTACCATTGATGAGGGAACACCAGGGACAGCAATCGCAATAAGACCTGCTGTGTTCAATTGAGCGAGGCTGAGCAAGTTACCTGCTGACCTAACTTCGAATTGACCGCCTGCACCGCCATCAAGTACTTGCAAACCATACTGAGCTTGTGCAATTAAATTCTCACTGGCTTCTAAGCCTAAAGAAGGATCTCCAGAAACGGATGTTGTTGTTAAGAGTGGTGAGGTTGAGGAATCAAAAGCCATAATAGTCTCCTAAAGTGTTGTTGCTGCTATTGGATCAGAAAATGCACTTTGCCCTTGGTTGTCTTCAAACGAGGCGACAAACAATGAATAAGTGGTCTTCGGTGCCAGATTAGTAATTGTAAAAAAGTTGTCTGTAATTCCCGGCTGTTGATTAGCCGTAAATGTTGATGTCCATGCGGCGACATAGTCAGTAGCAGCTTGAACAACTCCCCATCCAAATGTGATTGTTGTGTCTGTTACGTTGGTCACAATAAGGTTGGACGGAACAGTTGGCACATTTGGGCGGATCAAGTAACGTGGGTTCTTGATTGGGAGTGGATCAGGTTTTAATCGGGGCGGGATCAATTGAGGATTTGGCTCATCGGCATCTTTGTAATGCACCATGAATCCACGCCATGCGAGTTTGCCACCAATGTATTCCATCTGCTTAACCATATCGGTATGCATGACTGGAAGACCGGTGATATCATCTTTTGCCCAACTTTGTGGGTCATTCATGTCAACAATAGGGATCCGGCTTTTATAGCGTATGCTCATAGGAGACCCATCCCAAACCCAATTTGGATATCGACATTCTCAGTATCTTCTTTAGCCGCTTGGACATACGCCGTTTCAGCGCTCATGATCAATGTTTGCACAAGTTCTGGCTTATATTTCTCAGCAAGTTTTGCCGCGAGACCCGAAGCAGCAGCTTCAAGGAAACGGCCAACAACATTCACTGAGTTGAAGAAATCACCGACATCTTGTATGTAGCGAACACGGTTATAAAATATGAATTGGTAATCATTTGTCGGAACAGGCCATAGATTAAGTGTTGGCATCTGAACACGATTCAACCAATAGGTTGTTGGAATACCAACCTGAGAATTGCTCGGGAATTGGAAGTAGATATCCCGTCCTTGCGCATTCATTGGCTGACTAATATAAGGGATGCCGAAATAGATCTGAGCAATATCAAGAGTTGCGCCACCGGTTTCTCGAATTCGCCAGTGCACAGCTGTCTTAGTAAAGGGCAAGTAAAACCAATTAGTTTGATTAAAGAAATACTCTATCTTGGGAGTTTCAAGGAGAGTGATCCAATCATCATCTGTTGGGCTGACAAGGAATGAACATTCAATCACAAGTTGGTAGAATTGTGTGGTTTGTGACATCACACCAACAAGGAGAATAGGTTGGGCGCTCGGATACAAATACGATATATTGCCGTTTGGTGCTGTCTGTTGACAGGAACCAGTAACCGTCGTTGTAAATGGAGCGCCCGCATTCCCGCCGGCACTAGAGGACGCAGCCCCGCCGAGAATCCGATTGGCATTTGCCATCTTTGCTTCCAAGATCTTGGATGTATTTTCAGGTAAGTTATAAACAGCTTGATTCGCAACGACTTGAATCACACTTTGTTCAACGGTGAATAAATTCAATCCACGGTTAATCCAATGTGAAAATAGGAAGTTCAATGAGCGTCGAGCTGCTTGGTATTTCAATCCATCTTCAGCCCAATTCATAATACCACAGCGTTCGAACGCATCACGAATGATGAGATCGGCGTCGGTATACTGAAAATTATACTGAAGTGAAGTTGCCATTATTTACCTCTGTTCATCATGGGATTGTATCCATTTGGAACAGGAACGTTATGACTCCTTCGTTCAGCAGTTTTTGCTTTCCACGCATCCATAGAGGCTTTTCTTGCTTTTTGCGCATCCGCTGAGCTAACATCACCACCCTCAGCGTATTGACGATCCTTACGACCAGGCATTCTTTTTTGATCCCAGTCATCATGAAATCCAGCTTTTGAATAAACGCTTGAGCCACCTTTGGCATACATATCGCGTGGCATAACTGCTGTGTGCATTCCACCGTCGGGATTACGTTTCATTTCTTTTTGTGCGCGGCTACCTTGCATTAATATCGAGCTCCTTGTTGTAGAAGAGTTACAGTGATTGCACCAAATCCAACATCTGTTGGATCGGAATAGGATATGACGGTTCTGAACGCAACAACCGGGATGTTCCTCATAGAAATAATTGTATTATCAACGAGAGGAAATGTTGTATCGGTCGTAGGTGACAATATAATATTTGTATTCGTTAAAGGAATCTGGAATAGGTCTGTATAAAAGAATGGATTATTAATATATTGGCCGTTCTGGAATAACATTGGCGGCGTCATTGTATAGTTTTGGGTATAGTTTGTTACCGCACTACTTCCATTAGCGTTCATATCCGTATATTGGAGTGTGCATTGACCCATACTGTTATAGTAATCAACCGTGAAATCAACATAACCATTGCCATTTGAGTAGAGGAGAACAAAGGATGCATTGATATCAATTGAACATGTGAAATTGGTTATTTTATGAAAAGCATTAGCAATATTTCGGGTTCCAGACGCAGTAGGCCCAGCAACAGTTATAGAGACATCTTTATTGTAATTATCTACACCAGTAACTGTGAACGTGGCACCGCTGTAATCTGTAACCGTTTCATTAGCAAGAATAAGAGCTGATGATACACCGGATGGGAAATTGTAAAATGTAGAGTTTTGGCCGCTAAATACGTTTGTAGACATGCCACCAATAAGTGGGATGGGCTGACCAGCAGGAATAACAACATTCACATCTTGTGAAATTAAGGATATTTCTGGGAAATGGACTGTAATAGGAGAAGTCATTAGCTATGCGCTCCTTGTTGTAGGAAAGTGAATCGGAAATTACCATAACCTTCAAGAATAGGATCGACATCAAAATCAACATATATTCTAAAAGCTGATATCGCCATGTCCGACAAAGAGACCATAACTATATTCCCTATTGGATACGTTGTTATTGTTGATGGAGATACAATAACATTGTCATTTAACAATGGAATTTGCTCAAAACTTCCGTCAAAACCTTCATGATAAATATACTCACCATTTTCAAATACAGTTGGTTTATACGATGAATAGTTCAACGTTAACTGTGGTCGTGTCACATCATCAAAATCAGTAATCTGCAGAGAATATTGGCCTGATCTATTATAATAATCGGTTTGAACATCAATCAGTCCATTTGCGCTGAGACCAATTGATAAGTTATTAATATCGACATCTGCTATTATCTGGATGATTTCATGGAAATATTCAGGAACAACAATATCTTCTCTAGGGCCAGGACCATTTACAGTTATTTCGACGAATTGATTGTAGTTGTCATATCCAGAAATCGTGATCTCTGCAGCACTCCAATCATCTCCAGCAAGACTATATAAATAAGGCTTTATTGCTACGCCAGGATCTAACTTATAAAAATATTGTGTTTCACCAGTAAAAATATCGGTTGCAGAACCTCCATTTAAGGGAAATGGAGAACCAGCTGGGATGACCGTAGCGCTTTCAGTAACGATTGCTCCGATAGTGAGAGGAGGGAAATTAATTACGATAGGTTGTGTCATCCCAATAATCCTTACAAAGCTTTAGCAGCTGCATAACCAGCAATGAATACAGAATCATTTGGATATGAAGGTCCAATAAGATCTTGTGCTAATAAAGTTGGGTATACATAGGCTGTATTACTAGTATTACGATTAATCTTTGCAGTCTTCACACCTGATTGTGATAGGGGGAGTGCTGTAAATGAAGGCGTTGTCACAGGCAAAGCAAATGGGAAATTACCACTTACTTCATTAGCAATCAATGCATTCAAACTTGCATCCGCACCGTACGCATAATATGAAAGCTTGAGTCTCTTAACTCCATCTGTTGCTACGAAGAGATTTACATATCCATTAGGATCAATAGTTGTCAAGCTAACTGCTCCACTATCTCTCCATGGATTCCCTGCAACTAATGTTCCTGCTGCGAGGAATGGATTTGTAACGAATGCCGCCTCATCTCCAGCATTACCTGTACCGAAGAAATAAGAAACAAGTGCCGATAGATTGTTCAGATAAAAAGGAAGACCAATAACAGAAGAATTCCCTATTAGAACATTGGGAATATTCTGGTTAGCCACAATACTTGATATTCGAGAGAATGTATATGTAGAGTAACCAAGAGTTTGTCCTGCAGTGACAGTAACGACTGTTTGAACATTTGTACCGTTAATATTCGTACCAGTCACAGTGAATAAAGCATTAGAGCCAATTGCGGTTGTTATATCAATTTTGATCCCACGTGCACAATCGAACAAGACATTATTCACACCATTAACAGATGTTAAGTTTGTTGCATTCAATGTCATTGGAACGTTTGCTGTCACTGCTTGAGCAGCACAAACATAAGTAGTTGATAATGCAGCAGGTACAACTTCAAAGTTAACGATCGGAGGAATGTACATCCCTTTACCAAGGGGTGTTTCCACCCCAGTGATATCAAAGGAAAACCCATTCTGTAGATATGTCGAGCTTATCGGAATCGTCGAGAAATATGAGTTAGTCATAGATAAACTCCTTAGAAGCTTTGAACACCAGCAACAGAGCGGAAGTTAATGCAACGATTAACGTAACGTTCGTTACCATAAACAGATAAGTTCCTGTTTGATTGGTCAGTTGTCATTTCGATTTGCAAACTCTTACGAAGGTAGTGCACGAGGCCTTCCTTGTAGTTCGTTAACATAAAGAAGTTTGTTGGGTTCGACATGTAGTGGCTCAAAATGAATCCACCTTGAACATATTCACCATATGTCAATGGGTTGATTGAGTTTGTACCATCATTTGGGCGATATACTGAACCAGTCAAGATCTCGGCTTCGAATTGGTTTTCAATACCAACAAGATAGTGACGACCTTCGAACTTACGTGGCAAACCAGCAGAGTCCTTAAAGTAGTTAATCAACTTGATCAAGTCTTCAGCAGATGTTTCTGTAAATTGTGCAGGAGCAAGTGTATTCGATACCGTACCAACAGTTGTTGTATGCGCGAATGAACACATTGGTTGACCATCAGCAAGGTTGAAGTTCACATTTGGTGTGAATGCATTATCGAACAATGAAATCGCATCATATTCAGAAACGATATTAAGGTTCTCTTTAATACCAACCATACCCTTTGGAAATTCATCAGGATAAAGGTTGTCTTCTACTGAGTTTGCTGTGATAACGAAACCAATACCAAAGTTCTTCATGGTTGAACTTGTTTGTAAGTATTGTTGCATTGTACCTAATGGCATGTTTGCACCATCAGCGAAAGTACCAGCGCCACTCAATGGAACAGCTTCAATATCAATTTCAGTACGCTTAATTGATGGGAGAATGGTAAATATTTGTTTCCATTCATTCATGTAGTATGGGTAGTCCAACATAATCGAACGTGCACCTGGAAGGAGCAGGCTAGGTAAGTTAGCAATTGTAATTACGGAAGTCATAGATTAGCTCCTTATAAACCAGCTTGTGGCGCACGATACGCATGATTATTGATAATAACTTTCACGATTGGGAAAGCATCTGACCATTGGTTACTGATAGTTGAGCTTGGCGCGAGACCAGTAATACGGAGAGAACGAGCAGAAGATTGGCTGTATGAAGCAACGTTCAAAGACACTGTTGAAATACCAGATGCTTGATTTGGAACGTTTGTTGCAGGAGGTACAAAGTCATAGTTCTTATGAACAAATGATTGTCCGTTTGCATTCAATTGCGCATTACATTGAATTGTGAATTCAGCATAAGGATCATCGTTTACGTTTACATAAGGAACAGTACCCGCATAAACAGCTTGGTTTGCTGGCCAGTAATTGGCAACAACTGTTTGACCTTGTGAATTGATATACGTCACGCTTTGGAATACACCAGCTGTTTGAGCTACAGCAGTCGTTGCGCCGTTGGTTACAAGACCAGGACCTACACCAGAACCGATTGTACCACCCGCTGCTGCAGGAGAAACCGGATCAGAAATACCAAGGCTTACGTTTGTTACTACGAGGGGATATATGTTTGATTGACCTCTGAACTTACCACCGATGCTGTCGAAGAGTGATAGGCCAAAAGGATTTAATGTTGCTGTCATAGTTCACCTTTAACTTATGTTAAGTTTTCAAAAAATATTTAATTTTCGAACTAGTACATACCGTTAAAGGTAGAAGCGTATTAAAGGTTCAATTTCAATACGGACAATCTGGGAGTTAACCCTGACGATACTTTTATTATACACAAAATTTTCTAAATGCAAAAAAAAACAGATCATTTTTACGTGACCTGTCTTTTTATAGGGCGAATCATACAAAATTCACTATATTCGGCTTATGAAAAGCCCGTGTTAATAATGATCCATCTTTGTCATACCATTTTGGTGTGGCGCTGTTGGGAAGAAACGATCATTCTGACTTTTATCAAATGGATCTGGTCTATCTTGGTGTTCCTCAACAGTTCGCAAGTGATCCGTACTAATCTTCTCAAAGTGATTTAAATGCGCACGGTTTACATCATTATCGCGGAGAAGAAGTGTATTTGCTCCACAATCAATAATGTCAGTTGAGTCATCCAATTCACCATTGTAATCACGATAAGCACGTTCTGGGAAATCTTCAGCCGTTGCATGGAAGAAACCTTCTTCATACAATTTCGTTAATTTGTCCTGACGTGAGTGACCCTTAACAGACTTAGCACCCCAGAATATTGAGTATCCGTTTGGAATGTTTTCTTGTTTGATATGGAGACGCCCTTTAAATTCCTGGGTGAACTCGTTATTAAACTTATCCATAAGATCTTGTTTCTTACGTGTCTGAGATTCGCGTGTTACCGGCATGCGTGAACGTGGTTGCATCCCGCGTGTCTTTTCAGCATATTCACCAATTGGAATTGAAGATGCACCAAGTCGCGTTTCCTCTTCCAACATCTCATCACTTGAATCAAAATCATCTGAATCAAAATCATCTTCAGAGAGGAAATTATCGAATTGCTTCTTAATTTGATCATCGAATTGATTCTTGATGTGGTCATCAATATCAACAAGTTCTTTTTGTAAAGTTACTGATTTCTTTTTACCAGCCATAACTATCTCCCTTGATTCCATTGTTGTTCACGTTTCGCGATTTGATATTGCTCAATCTTTTCACGTTCAGTGAGAAGACGACCACGCATATCACGCATTGGTGACTTGAGTGCGATTACTTCTTCTGCTTGTGAAAGACGTGGCAATGGCCCCATTTGATTCTGAACTTGTCCACCACCACGATACGCTGGGTTTACATTTGGATTTGTTCGTCTCATTTGTTGACGTGGCGCACCTTGGTATTCACGTGGCGTATGATATTGACGTTGGTTATTGTATTGGCTTGCTCCGGGTGCAAGAGGCTCATACACAGGACGTGATGATTGAAGTCGGCTATTGGATGGATCGGAGGTCATGTAGTTCGGCGCCCCATCATCTCTCATATAGTATTCATGATTATTTGGGTCGACGTTAACAACATATTTACTCATTTGATCCTCCTGAGGGTCATAATATCCATCATCTTCAAAGGAAGGTTCCTCTTGATAGCGTTCGTTCCTTCCTGATTGTTTTCTTTTCGGTTTGTACACATTGGTTTGCATCTCATCAGCAAGAACATCATTGAGTTCTTTATAATAATCAGGTGTACCGATATAGTCCGCCTGACGACTCAACTTCAATGATTTGTCGAACTTCTTCTTATGAGAGAAAAGCTCATCTGCCAAATCCGGATCAAATTCACGTCCATTACGCGCATCAGCATATGGATGCTCTTTAAGGAATGGATCAAAGTATTCGCTTCGGAGATCACGTGGATCAGCACGTTTTGCAATCTCTTGAATCGCAAGTTCCTGTGAATTGTCTTGAACTGTCTCATGATCATATTGACTGTAGCGCTCTTGAATCTGCGCATATGCACGCTCGTTCTCAGCTTCCTTCATCGTCAATTTATTCGAGAGAAGATTCGCTTTGACATAGGTTGTATGATCACCTTCATCTTTTGCCTGCACCATAATGTCTGAAACTTTCTTGAGATTCTCGTTAATCTCTTTCTGTTCCAACTTGAGAACCATGGCGGCATGTTCATCACGGAGAAGTTTTATCTGCGCATTTTCATCACGCAAACGTTTTACTTCGTTCTCATACTCTTCACGTTGTTCACGCTCTAGATGATAGTTTCGTGTGAGATCATCGAACCGTTTGTCCTTTGATTTCTTCCGACGCTTGGGACGTTCTTCAGATTGCTCATTACTATACTCTTGAGTATATTCTTGATTATCGTCATATTGCCCTTGGTCATCATTACCATCATCCAAATGATCGCTTCTGAGTTGTTCATCATATTGACGACTCTCATGGTTCATCTGATGCATTTTATCAGTCAAACCAACATTATCAGCCAGATGTTCCAACGTATGGGATTGTTGATCACCCATCGTCAGATTCATATCTCCAGTACCCATATCAATTGTTCCAGAAGATCGTTGGCTTGGAATTACCACATTCACCATATTTAATTGTCCACATGTTCGAATTGAAGTTCAAAGGCTGTCTTGAGTGATGCTGGATCTTCAACAACAGCGACGAATCGATCATCATGAATATACGCAATACGATGTCCATTCCGCTGTACAACTTGGCGCGTATGTTCGCGGAACAAACCCCATTGGCCATAGGTAATTAATGGACCTGTTGGGAAACGAGCCCGATCTCTGAAAGCACTTTTGCCCATACGAAGGACTTGACCTGTTACCGAGGTAAGCATTTCTTTCGTACGACTATGCTCTGTGAGCATAACACCATATTCATTTTCTTCGGGTGGAATCCACAATTTAACAAGAACGTTATATCCTGTAGGGAAATCTTTATCGCATCCAAGAACCGATAATACGTGTTCATTGATTTCCTCTTTTGTCCAATCAAATGGGCTCTTAAGGCCTTCTTCATGTGAGTCAAATTCATAAAAAAACTTATCTTTCATATTCCGTCCTTATACATCGAGTTTGTAAGTTTGTGAGTGATTTACATTCAATGGCTCTTCTTTGAACCCGTACATCGGAACTGATTCAGCCTCTGGATTATTTTTGAAGAATTCTTCTTTGCTCACGAGAATATGAAGAACTTTTATGAGAGAAGAACGTTGTCCGTGTTCAAAATCAGCATCACGGCAGCGATGGAGAAGTTTTGTATCTTGGGATTCAATCAGTCGATTTACATCGGCCTTTAGAGCATTAAGTAGTGAAATATGTAACATAATATGTCCTCATGTTGCGTTGTATAATAAGTGTAAATCAATAAGAAATAATCACAAAATTTTTCAGACATGGCATAAAAAAACCACCCATTTTTACATGAGTGGTTCTTAATTACGTTTTAGGAAATGCTATTTAGACTTAGATTTGTGACCTTCAGCATAGAGACGGACTTTTGCAGATCCACCGATAGCGTGCTTTGAACGAACAGCAAAATTCTCTGCTTTTGCATTCTCTCCACGCTTTTTCGGAACATCGTACTTATAACCCGCACTATACCCAAGATCATCGCGTCGACTGTCTTCGACTTCCTTATTCTTGCGTTGTGCCGCTTCATAATTGTTGGTATAAAAATCATGATCAAGTGCGACACGTTGTGAAGGACGCATCGTATCGTTTCTAATACGGTCTGCCGATTCGTTATATCCCCAAATAGTGTCTGTTGCCATGATAATTAGTCCCTTCCATGCTTTCTGTATTCATTACGGACAGCACGACCAGCAGCCTCAGCTCCACGCTTTGCTGCAGCAGCACCTCTGCGAGTTTCATGTTCCGCAACATTTGCTGTACGACGTAAACCTTCACCAGCTTTAGCCATGCCTCTTTTTGATGGCTCAGTAACATTTTCTTTGAATGGATGGCCTATTTCTTTGCCCCAGCCTTTTTTAACGTCATGGCCTAACTTCTTGAAGTCGCTTCCAATACCAGATCCGAACTTGTGTTCTTCACGTCCTTTGTGAGACTTTTTTCCACTCATTTCATTCTTTAATTCTTTAATGCTGTAGAATGGATTGCCACCAGCTTTTCTCTCAACCATGTCACCATCATCATGATGCTTTCTATTCAGACTTTCTCTTCTTGCCGCCGCTCTTGCTTCATCTGCCGCTTTTTCTTTGTTGTAATAAGCGGGATTTGGCGCAGATGGATAGTTCTTGCTAGGGCGAGTTTGAACGCTGTCACCAGTAGCATGTGCCGAACGACCCATTTCATTGCGTGTTTGACGAATAGCATTGCGCTTATTCTTTTCAACAACACCAGCCATTGCTTGGCTTCCACCAACACAATCGCCACTCGCGTGTGCTTCTCTTCCGCCTGGGTTACCACGACCATTCGTGCCAGATGGATACATAATTCCGCCAGTATTGCGTTGCTTCATTTGACCGCGAACGCGTTCTAACGCTTCGTTTTCTCCATAGAGTAAAGACATGTCTTTTATCCTTTAAGTTTGAATGGATCCTTGTCCATTCGGGTTAACCTCTTCTTTATTGAAATCCAGCGTTGCACTGTATGATTTCACTTCTGCATCGAGAGTAGCTTTCTCCCGATCGGCTTGAATCTTGGCGTATTCCACTTCTTTATCCGAAGCATCTTCATGCCTCAAAGTAGCTTCATAGGCTTTTGATTCAATCATCGAAGCCGTTTTACGGTCCTCTGCTTCAATGTCTTGAGCCCCTAATTGCAACTTGATATCTTGTTCTCGCTGTTGCATTTGGAGTTTCATTTGTTCGATCTGCAATTGTGTCTCGAGCTTCATTTTCTCAAGCTCAAAATGCTGCTGATCGTTCATAAGTTTTTGGCGTTCAATATCCAATTTAGCTTGATCCAAACCAAACTGAGCTTGATTCCGTTGATCATCTTGCATAAGACGTTGTTGCTCGATCTGAAGCTTATTCTGTGCTTCTTGCATCTTTGCTTCTGTCTTAAACTGTTCAACACGCAATTCTTCCATAACCACTTGATTCGGATCAATTGGCGGTGGTTGATTTTGCATCTGTTCTTGCTGTTGGTTAATGATAACCTCAGCCGCTTCTTTAGCGATCTTATTCTGCTCTTTTGGTGAAAGCTCAGTTGGATCGTCTGGAAGTTCTTTATTCATCCGATGTTCCATTTCAAGGACATACGCAAAGTTTGCATGTTCCCGGATATGGCTTTGAAGAGCAGCAATGGATGCGCTGTTATCAGCTTGTCCACCTTCTTGCTGATTCGTCAATTGAACAATCATATCTTGGTGAACAATTGAATGGGCTTCATGATCTTGGATCTTATATGCCTTAATCGGTTGCCCAGAAGTCACATACGTATTCTCAGTTACTGGATCAAGTGGCGGCGGATCCTCAGGTTCTTCAGGCACCATAAGTGAATCAATATCGTCAATCTTCATTGATTTAAGCATCCGAACATGTACAGCACGCATGTTATACAATTCAGGATTCTGCGTTGCCAACCCCATAACAGCTTCATTGGTAACGAGCTGGAATGTTTGTGATGATTGATTCGGGTCAACAATTGGACGGATTGCGATATTTGGTGAGAAATCCTTCTTCATTAATACACGTTCGCCGCCTGGAACTAGGAACGGATAATGTGTATCTGGAAGCCACTCACCAAATATTGTAAACAGAAGCTGGAACTCTTTACGGAATGAATCATACAAATCATTGAGCAATGCGCTCTCTTGAATCTGCATCAAACTCATAATACCCATCATGGTCGTGGTTGACACATTGTTTGGGATATCGTCCGGCTTCATCTGGTTTGTAATCGCACGATCATGAATTGCACTTGAACAGATGTTCATCAAATCGAGATAAATAGAAGATGGCTCTTTAAATGGAAATGGTTGAATCGCATCCCCAATGGTTTTTTCGAATGTTTGGAACTGAACAAGGCTTCCCGGATTAATATCCAATTGGCTTCGTTCACTCTTCAATCCAGTTGCCATCATGAGAGCAGCATTATTTGAATACTTAGCGGCAAGTATTAATTGTTGCAATAGGTCTGTTTCAGCACGTGCCAAACCGAGACATAAGTGGAACAATCCAAGACCATAAACGTTAAATCCTGGGAAGAACTTGTGTTGAATCAGATATTCTTTTGGCTTATAAAGCTTATCGTCTGGATCCCAGTGTCTGTAAATACCAACGATCGCATCACTGTTATGATCCTTTACAACGAGGTAAGGACACTTCAAACCGCTTGAATGACCACCAATCGAACTGTACGAATCAAGATCCAAATAGCACATGGTTTCATCAAATGCATATGTTTTAATGATGTCATCGTTAACAGGGTTGCCTTGAGTCTTAGTATCGATCTTGGCCTTAAGTGATTTATTCTGATCAACTTCATTGGCTTCGATTTCAGTATCACGCCATATATCATTCTGTATATATTCATCGAGGATACGTTCAGAGATATAGAAACGATGGGTAATACGTTCAGCATCATCAAGAGACGTTGCAAGTGCATCAATGATTACGTCATCAGGCCGAATAAACGGGGCAGCTGGCTTGTTGCGTAGCTTGTCCATGTAAACTTTGGTGAACACGGAACCACAGAACACCATCCAGATAAAGCTTTGTTTTTTATTTGCCTTATACTCTGGCATAATATTTTTAGTAAGCTCTTCCATACCT
>Ga0172380_10000896_pt1 | contig 53710 bp, 86 predicted proteins | sample Leawe162metaG_FD_119747 | JGI IMG/M metagenome (GOLD analysis project Ga0172380, IMG submission 119747) | Leachate microbial communities from a municipal landfill in Southern Ontario, Canada - Leachate well 162 metaG | ecosystem: Engineered > Solid waste > Landfill > Unclassified | place... | reverse complement strand
CGCGTCAGCGTGTACGTGTACGTTTCTTCCTTCATAGTCCTTTGCCTCTCCTGCCTATGCGGCTTTGCGTAGTGTGGTGACTTCGCGGCGCAGTTTCTTCAGCTCCGCGTTGAGTTCAATGATGGCATTGTGGTGCATCGCGATGATCGGGCGATCTTCGACCACAAGTCTGCCGTCGATTTCCGTAACGGCTTCGGGTGTAGCTAATTGCACGTCCTGCGCAATCCACCCGCTATAGCGGCGCTTGGCCTCCGCGCCCTTGCGGTCCTTCCATGTGAAGGTTTTTGGCCCATCCATCTTCAGCATGTCAGCAAGGCCGCGCGTGAAGTCGCCAACGATGTTTTTGAACCTGCCGTCAGACACGCCGTTGACAGTGCCGCTGAAGGTGACGTTGCCAGAGGCCCACGCCAACTGCATGACGTTTGCAACAGCGCCAGACTGTAGAATGAAGTTGCTGGCGTCCGAGAAGATTTGCCCGGTCCGCGTACCACTCAACTGCATGTCTATCATCATGCCGCCAGTATTGTTGAGGCGTATGACGCCTGTGCCTAGAGCGCCCGAGACATGCAATTTTGCGGCTGGGTCTACGGTTCCAATCCCTACGTTCTGCGTGGAAGCAGCAATCCAAAACGCGTAGAGACCGGCTGTGGCTTGTAGGATGCCCATGCCCGCCATGGTGTTTGCGGTGCCATGCACGATCTGCCATTGGTCAAATGACGCGCGAGCAAGGGTTATCGCCAGCGCATTAGTAGTGGTGATACTGTTGGTGAATGTCTTGACGCCCGTCAGCGTCTCAGTCGCGCCGCGCGTCATAAGCGGATCGCCGCCGAGGTTCACATTGGAAGCGCCGGGCACTTGGAACGTGAAATTTGTGCCGTCAAACCCAAGGTAAGCCGTGCTGGCAGCGTTGAAGAAGTGATATCCCGTAGTGCCGCCTGAGCGATAACCCCGAATGTCGCCACTCGCCGTCATGGACGAAAGCCCTGCGCCGTTCGTCACGGTGACGTTGCCAGAGAAAATCTGCGCAGCGCTCCAAGTGTTCGCCCCATCCAGCCACGGCAGCTTGTGCCCGCTCGTGCCTGTGTCGGCGCTGAACTGGTTGCCGGTGAGGATGACGCCGCCCGTGGCGCTGTACGTGCCCGCGCCGCTGATCTGCGCAAAGGTGATGGACGTCGAGCCGAGTGTCGGCTGCGCAGTGTTCGTGTTCGTCCACTGCGTATTAGCGCCCACGGTGCCGCGCTTCACCATCACGGTCGCGCCCCAGATTTCAAAGCCCGTGTCGGCCTCGGCGACGCGCGTCCAGGCTCCCGCTCCCGAAAGGTAGAGGCCATTCTGCGAGGCGGTGGTCTGAGCCTTAACGAGCACGCGTGAGGCAGAGGTGAGGACGCCGTCGATCGTCTGCTCGCCCGAGAGCGTGATGTTGCCCGTCGTCGCCACATCGGCGGCGGGCTTCCAGAAGACTCCCGTGATCGCGTTGTCGACGTAAGACTTCACCGCCGACTGCGAGGCGATGCGGGCGTTGTCGTTCGCGCTGAGAGTGGCGTCGGTATCAAGCACGTTCGTGGCAAACATGCTCGCGGCGATGCCCGTCGCTACGATCGCCGTGAGGCGGGCGGCGAGCGGCTGAGAGGCGGCAATCGCTGCGGCGCCGACGGAGTTCGCGTAAGTCTTCGTCGCCTTCTGCGAGGCAATCTTCGCGTCGTCGTTGGCGGCAAGCGTGCCGTCGGTGTCGAGAGCCGTCGTCGCGATCTTGCCCGTGATGAGCGTCTGCACGTCGACGTCGATCAGGTTCGCGAGGTCGGCCAGCGCGGGTATGATGATCGTGTCCAAGTAGGACGTGGGCGCGTCGTCAACGATCGGATAGTTGCGGTTGGTCGTCGTTGCCAGTGCCATCAGGCGTGCCCCACTCTGAGAATGAACCTCACCTTGCCCGACGTATCGGGCGAGCGCGATGAGAGGAAGATGCGGTCTAGGGCCACGAGCGTGCCCAGCGTGTCAATGTTGGCGACGGGCCAGTACGGGTCGGCCTCGAGGCCGGCATCGGAGATCGTGTCGCTGTACAGGCCCATCTCGCGGATCGTCTCGCCGGGCTCCTCGGTGGCCAGGTACTCGGCCTCGCAGTAGAGATACCGCGTCATGCCAGGCGCAAGCGTCCAGCGCGTCCCGTACTCGAGGAAATTGATTGCCCCGGCCACATCGGGCGTCACGTAGCCCCAAGTTGCCTGGTGGATGCCCAGCAGCGTCTCGAGGGCGGTCGTACCCGGCGGGGCCTCTGAGGACGTCACGTCCCACGCGCTCTGGCCCTCGCCCCAGCCAATGCCGAACCCGGTGCCGGCGTCGGCCGCGTCCGTGATCATCCCCAGCTTGACCTGCCACATATCGCTGGCGCGCACGTGCGGCGCCGGCAGGTGCGGGATATCGTTCATGGCCATGAAGCCATCAATGTTGACCCCATCCGCAGGCGGCGCATCGCCTGGGGCAAAGAACCGCCTGCGGACAAGGTTTCCAACCATCGTTTAGTTTGCCCCGCCGGTCAGCGCATCGAACTCGCGCTGCATGTTGCGGACGCCATCCTCGGCGCGTTCGCGTTGAATGTCATCCCGCGCCCGGAGGCTCGGGTAGGCGTCGAGTGCGGGGTCGCGATTGCTTGCGCAGCCGGCCAGTGTGGCGATCGCGCAGAGTGCCATGATAGTCCGCATTTCAGTCTCCATTAGGGGCCAATCCCCTAGCGCAGATTATTGCGTTTGTCTTAATAATCAGTGACGTCGACGGCCAAGAATACTGCGGTCTCCTCGCTGGCTATGAACTGATTGCCAACGCCGATGCGCGCGTAAGTGAGGTGGTCATAGTAAAGGGCCCCCGACGCCGAAAAGCAGCCGCCATACCATGCCTCCTTTTCGCCCGTGATATCGTCCTCCTCGCTCTCGCCAAAACCCCAATTCAACTGCAGGGCTGCGTATGTCCTGCCCGCCGTGAAGTCGGTCTTATCCGGGTACGGCCAGAGCCCGTTGCTAACGCAACTGCCGGGCGCGATGCGGAAGGGCTTCTGGTTCGTCGAGAAGATGGGAACGCCCGAAACAGGGTGGCGAATGCGAAGGGCGGGGCCGGGGGTCGTGTCCACGGGGGCGACGTCAAAGACGTAATAGTCAAAGGCGGTGGCGTTACCCTGCATAAGCACGCGCCACGTCCACGTGGTGCCGCTCACCTGGCCGCCGAGAATGGCGTGGGCGCTCCCCGATTTCACGACGAGGATGGGGGACGTGCAATCTGCTACCGTTATATCGCGATAGTAGAGGTCGAACACATAAAGGGTGTTCGTGGTGCTGCTGCCCTTCAGCTTGAAGACAAAATTTTGATACGTCTCGTCGATCTGGAAGACGTTTGCACCGTTGCGAACTCTGAAGCCGACAGCCATTCAATTAATCCCGTGAATGACTTTGATGGCGTAGGCGCTGGCGTTCGAATAGGTGACCGTGGTTCCCGAGACGCCGATGCTGAGGAGTGACGATGTGGACGCCCAGGCAAAGCCAGCGTCCACCGGCTGCACCTTGTGCCACCGTTGCCCATAATCACTGCCGGGATCTGGGATTGAGTACGAGCCCGACGTGCCGGCGGCGATATCCTGCTTGTGTAGGATGCGCCCCCAATAGTGTGTGGGGTCGCTAACCACGTTGCCCGCTGAGTCCCGGATGCGAAGGCCAACTGTCATCAGAGGATGCCCAGCTCGACGACGAGCACGTTGCTGGAGTTGTAGGCGCGCAGCTGGTTGCTCGCCAATTCCATGCGCTCACCTGTTGTCGCCGTGCGCAGCAGGCCGATGGTGGCCGTGATGGCATCGAGGCTGGTAACGCTCATCTTGTTCGCCGTCACAGTCCCGTTGATCAGCACGGCGCCGTGCATGCTGATCTGGCCGGCGGTGATGACGACGGCCGAGGGAACGGCGCCGCCGGTTGCCATGGCCTCGATCGTGGCCACGTTGGTGCCGGCTGCGACCTTGATGCCGTAATAGGCGCTGAGGCGGCCGTCGAGCAGGGTGATGGCCGTCGCGTTCGTGCTCACTGACGACGAGAGCGTGCCCAGGCTGGCGGTGACCGCGCTGTTGATTGTCGCCTGCGCGCCGAGGTTCGTGGTGATGGCCGTCGAGTTGGCGACGATCGCGGCGTTTGCCGCGCCAAGGTTCGTCGTCAGCGTCGAGGTCTCGCTTGCCCGCGTGGCCGCCTCGGTGGCGATCGCGGTTGAGTTTGCCGTGATGGCCGCGTTGGCCGTCCCGAAGCTGGCGCTGATCGCCGAGTTGATCGTCGCCTGGGCGGCAAGGTTGGTCGAGATAGCAGACGAGTTCGCGAGGATGGATGCGGCCTGCGTGCTCAGCGTGGCGTTGATCGCCGTCGTCTGGCTGGCGCGGGTTTCAACCTCGGTCGCCAGCGCAATCTCCAGCTCCTCGATCGAGGCGCTGCCGTCGCCGATGACGGCTTCGATCGCGAACAGGCGGGCTTCGACGTCTCCCTGGTCGCGGACGAAGCTTTCAATCTCGGTGATGCCGGCGGTGGAGCCCAAGTACGTGCTCCCCGGCGCCAGCGGCTTGGTGGCCTGGGCGAGGACGACGTCGCTTAGAGCGGGGGTGAAGACCTCGCCCGCGTTCCGATCGAGGTTGTAGGTCTTCCACTGCTCGCCGTCGCGCACGGCCACGTAGATATGCCCGTCTCCACCCGAGCCGTTGGAGAAGCGCTCGTCGCACGGCTCCTCCGACCAGATGATGCCGAACCACCCGCCCGCGGGCGCGTACAGTGCCCCCCAGGGCGTGCGCAGCCACGTCTCCTCGATTTCGACGGTGACCTGCAGCGACGGGTGCCAGAAGCTACTCTCCTCGACGGTGACGGCCCCGGCCGCGTCCTCGTTGGCGGCAAACTCGACGGTGCCGATCGCGCCGATGATCGCAAAGCCCGGATAGTTCTGGATGGCGCTGAGCGCCGCCATGGCGTTGTCGAAGAGCGCGGCCAAGTCGCTGCCGGGGATGACGCCGCCGGCCTGTCCCGCCTGGGGTACGATGAAGTCGGGCGGGGCCGTGATTGCGTACTCGGCGCTCCACGCGCTGGGCTCGATGAGGCCCTGGAAGCGGGCACGCACAATGTACTCGCCGCCGGGTGTAATGCCGCCGTCGAACGTCACGGCGTTGGCGATCGCCGTGAGGCCCGCCTCGATCGTCTTCTGCAGGTACGGGCCGCCGCCTGCCGGCGTCACCTCGATAAGGGCGCTGCGAATGCGCGGGTCGGTGGCGTTGTTGATGACGACTCCGATCGCGGGAATGACCGTGCCCGTGCCCGTGATCTGGATGGGAGCAACCGTCAGCGATGGCGGTTCGAAGAAGGCGAACGCCGCCTCCTGGTTGACGGGCGGTGGACGCGAGAGGTCGGCCGCCTGGTCGGCGTTCCACGCGACGTCGTCGGGGTCGACCTCCTTGGAGTGGATGATCACGGCGAGGCCGCGCTCGCGCGTGCTCACGTGCTCGACGCGGATGGCCTCAAACATCTTCCCATCGGGGAAGCGCCGGCCGATGCGTTCGAACCAGTCGCCGGCCTCGATCTCGATCGCGTGCGGGCGGTAGACCTCGGTAAGCCGCGCCTGGCGCCGACGGTCCATGGCGTGCAGGTAGACCAGGCGCTGGACACGCTCGAGGTCGGTATCGACGTCGATATCAACGTCCTCGGGCAGCTCGTCGCCGCCGTCCTCGTCCACCCAGTCGGCATTGAGCAGTGGCGGAAAGTCGGTGCCCCGGTACATTTGCGCGGGATCTGGGAACGTGCCGCGGAAGGTGTTGTAGAGTTCGCTCACCGACAGCTTCGGCGTGTACTTGCTCTGCTCGCCCGTCACGAGGTCGCCGTCGTAGAGCGTCATCACCGAGGAGCGCGCCTGCGGGCCCAGGATGGCGAGGCGTCCTCCCCGATCGACGACGCGCCCGGCCTTCGCCCGCGCCACCTTCGTGAGGATATCCTTGTGGGTCTGCGAGGCGTTGAAGATCGCGTGCAGCTCGTAGCGCGCCTGCGTGGAGACGCCGTCCTTCATCGTCACGCGCTCGTCGCTGAGGTCGGCCTCCTCCTTGAAGATATCGAAGGGAAGCTGCCACGGCTTCAAGCCAATGCCCCAGTGGTACAGGGGGCGGCCGTTGGCGTTGACCGCGTACGGGTACGGAACGACGCCGAGTTGGTAGTGGTCGGCGAACACGTCGGGGTTGGCCGTGTACACCCACGTGTCGGGGTCCATGTGCCGCTGCGTGCCCGAGCCGCCGGCCGTCGTGTCCTGGCGCCGATCGTACCAGCGCCCGCCGCGCACCTTGAACAGCGACTGCACGGGCGACAACATGACGTCGTCGTCCCACTGCATTTCGACGATGGCGTAGCTGACGCCACGGCCCCGGTGGCTGGTTGTCCAGTCCGGTTGGTTTACGAGAGTGCGGGCCGCCATGTTGGCGTCGTGGCCCTGGTCGTGGCGGCCGTCGTACCACGTGACCCACATGCGATCGCCGTCTTTGTCGCGATATCCGCTGACTGCGGTGCGAACGCCGTGCACGAGATTGCTGAGCTGCAGGATGCCGTTGGCATAGTACTCGAGCGCGGCCTCAACGCGGTGGTCGGCGATCGCGACAATCTCGATGACGTTGTTATTGCCCGGCCCGGTGATGTACCGGCCCACCATCGAGCCCGCGTTGTTTCGCTCGCCGATGACGACTTGGCGCGGCGCATCCGACATGACCAGCGTGTCGAGGAGCGAGCCGGGGTTGTCGCGCTGGGCTGCGTCGGCTGCGAGCGCGCTGATGCCGTACGAGAACGCGATCGTCGTGGCGATGTACGTGCCATAATAGGCGAACGCGCTGGTAATCGCGCCCGTGAGGCCGCCGCCGGCCGCCGCGCCAGCCCAACTCGCTACTGCTAGGGCAATCTGTTCAGGCATCGCCAACGCTCCAGGCTGCGAACGCGAGCGAACTTTGGTAGTGAACGCCACCCGACGGGCTCAACACCATGGCGAAGCGCCCAAGGCAGACGCCGATGCTTTTGCCCAGGGGGCCGTGGAAGGCGAGAATGTCGCCGCGCTTGCGCATCGCCACGTCGACGCGCGGCAAGAAGCTGTCCACGACGTCGTCAACGTCCGCCCACCCCTGCGAGGCCATGTACGCGCGCGCGCTCTCGAGGTCGTCGGCATACTTGCCCCGGTGCGGGGCCGCGTAATCGACGCCCGTTTGGACCTCGACACACCCGGCGCCGAACATCAGGCAATCGCTGAGGCTGTAGATGCGCGCCTGCTTCTGCATGGCGTTGCAGAAGTGGATCAGGGCCACGTCCCAGTTGGGGATCCGCTGCATCAATATTTACCCCGGAAGAGTGTGGGGGGCGAGGGCGTCGGAGAGGTGTTCGCCTGCATGCGCGTCCAGTTGCGATGCCAGGGGAGGTCGCGGCCAATGAGCGTCGGCAGATCCTGGAAGAAAGTGTCGCCGGGGAAAAACCGCTGCTGGTTCTCGTCGGTGCGCGTCTGCAGGTTGTGCCCGAGATAGCGCATCGTCCCGCTCTCGAAAGTGTACGTCATCACCGGGGCCACGCCCACGGTCTCGGGCTGGTCGGCGAAGTCAATCTCGCCCTCCCACGTGAACACGGGCGCGATCGGCGTTGCCCGCCCGCTGCCGACGACGAAGGTAAACTCGGTAAAGCGCGCGTGCCGCCGGTGCCAGCGTGGGCTATCGACCAGGCGGCCCAGGAAGTCGCTGTCGTCGTCGATGCGCGAGGCGTCGAATGTGATGTTGAAGGGCTCGGGCGTAAGGTCCGTGCCCATCGTGATTGCGGCCTCGCCATGGGTCCACCGATCGGCGAGGGGCTCGTAGAGCTGGTCAACGCCGTCGCCGACGTCGACCGTGATCGGCATCCACAGCGTCGAGCAATGCAGCGACGTCGGCTCAATGAATAGGTCGAGGAAAAACGCCGTGTCCACGCGCCCGCTGCGCAGCGCAGCCTTCTGCTCGGGAGAGAATATCCGCGCCATCCTACCCCCTGATGATCTGCGTGGCCGCGAAGTTGTACATTCGCTCGTCGACCCGCTCTATCGGAGTCGGGACCGGGAGCACCATCTGGAATTCGGCCAGCGCCTTGATGCGCCTGGGGGCCGCCAGAGAGGCGTGCGCGGGGAACGGGTTGGGCTTCACCTTGAGACCCAGCATGTTTCCACCCGAGGCCGCGCGCGTCTCCATCGCCATCCCGCACCAATAGCCGCCCGCGGCCGTGTAGAAGCTGAGCATGTCGCCGCGCGTAACCGTCCACGTTCCCGTGCCCCCGAAGCTGACGGTCGAGGCCGCGCGATCGACGGCCGTTACGGTCAAGCCGACGTCGGAGACAACGGGCACGCGCCCGAAAGGCCGCGCCATACGCCATGTCAGGAAGGTGCTGCCGCTGCCCTCCCGATCGACGATCCAAGCGTCTAACTCCTGGAAGTCGTCCTCCTCGAGCCACCTGGTGGACACCTCGATATTCCACCGGGGCTCGGCCTGCTCGTTAACCTGGCTGTCGCCGCTGTTGAACATGCGAACGCCCTGAAAGCGGTCGAGCTTCCAGGGCATGTCCCAGATGTAGAGTTCGGGAAGCAGATCGCCGTCGGCCATTAACTGCGCCTCCTGATTTCGCGGAACTCGCCGCGGATTTTCTTGGGCAGGTTGGCGTTCTGTGCCTCCTGCATCATCTGCAAGCGGCGCAGCAGCTCGTGGGTGCCGACGTCACCTTGGACGACGAGGTCGCCGCCGCGAATGCTGCCGATCATCTTGGCCCCCTGCTGGGCCCACGATTGGCCTGTGCCCTTGAGCGCGCTGTTGGGGGCAATGTACCCATCAGAACCGGGAATGAAGACCTCGCGGCCCGCCTCGCCCACCATAGTCGGCTGGCCGGCTTTCACCTTGCCGCCGTGTGCGCGTGCCGGCAGGCCGGTGCCGAACAACGAGCCGCCAATGCTCCACGCGAGGCCGTTCTCGCCGAAGAGCGCATCGCCCAGCTTCTGGCCCACGCTGGCGAGCGCGTCGGCGAGTCCGTCGGCCGCCTTCTGCGCAATCGTATCGCGAAGGGCGTCGCCGAAGTCGCCGGTTCGAATGCCCTCGGTGAGCGCCTGCGTGAACGTGTCGGCAAATACCTTCGACGCCGCCTCGCTCTTCTGGTTGTCAGTGAGTTCGTTCCACTTCATGCCCTCGCGGCCCTGCTCGGCGGCGTTGCGAATGCTCTTTTCGGCGTTGCGCACCTCGGCGTCGGTCATCCCCGAGCCCGCGCGCAAGCGGTTGAGCGTCAGGAGGGCTTCGCCCGCGTACCCGGCGACGCGCGCTTCCTCCTCGAGCATGCTGATGCGCTTGCGATCGAGGGCGGTATTTTCGGTCGCGTTGGCGCCCGCCCGCAGGTTTTCGATTTCGGCGAGCTTCTCGGCGAGCGCCTCGGCCGGCGTGAACATATCGCGGATGATATCCGACAGCTCTTCGAAGTCGTCGGCCGGGAAGGACCGCGTGCTGTCGAGCATATCCTGGCGAAGGATGGCGCGCGCGGCGTCGAACTGGGCGGGGTCGTACTGGGCGCCGGTGGCGATGAGGGCGTCCTCGGCATTGTTGATTTCGTTCAACGCGTCGCTGTAGGCGTACGCGGCCTTCTGCGCCTCGGTGCCGAAGTTGGCCTGCGACTGCTCGGCCAGCTTGCGCAACTCGGCGCGAGCGCGCTCCGCATCGGTCGGGTTGAGGAACTTGATGGTGTCGATCGCGCGGAAGGCCTCGGGGATATTCTTGACCTCTTTCCCGTAATCGAGGATCGCCTGCAGTGCGGCCCGCGATTTGTTTCCCTCGCTGGGATCTGCTTGCGCGATATCCTTGATCGCCTGCTTGAACCGCTCGGCCTCGGTGGCGAACTCGTTGAGCGAAGTTTTCGCCGTGATGGACGCGCGGGCAATGCGCAGGAAGCCCTTCTCGACGGCGACGGCATCCTGCGGCGTCAGCATGTTCTTGACGTCGCCCATCTGCCCGCGGGCGGCGGCCAGATCGATTTCGGCGAGGGCCTCGAGCATGTTCTTCATCTGCGACGACTTGAACTGGTCGTCGCCGATCGAGCCCTTCAGTGCGTCGACCCCGGCTTTGAAGTCGGCGACGGCCTTCTCGGTTTTCGACAGCGCCTTGGGCGCCGTCTCGCCTATTCCGGTGAGGCCGTCGTCCACAGCCTTGAGCCCAGCCTCGAGGATGGGCACGAGCCCGTTCATCCGCTCGAGATCCTTGCGCGCGGCCTCAAGTGCGGGCTTACGGAAGTCCTTCAGCGCCTGCGCCTGGAAGGGTGCGTTGTTCAGGCCCTCGAGTTCGGCGATGCGGTTTTGCGCCGCCGTCTGCGTCTTCTTGGCGTCGAGAACAGACTGCTGCAGGTCAGTGCGCAGCTGCTCCTTCTTCGAAGCATTGAGGGCGTCCTGCGCCTTCTTCTGGTTCTCCATCGCCGACGTGAGTTCTTCACTCATGCCGGCCGCCTTGGCCGCTGCCTCGCTCACGTCGATGTTGAGGCCGGCGACGAGTTCAAGGCCGCTCTGGATCGAGCGTGTAGCACGCTGGGCCTCGAGCGTGTTGTGCGTGAACACGGCCATGGCGATTGACGCCGCCGTGATTGCCAAGCCAACGGGGCCGCCGAATGTGGCGAGGATCGAGGAGCCGATGTTTTTAACGATGTTGCCGACCTGACCGAACTTGGTTCCCACGGCGTTAGTCGCGCGCGTGAAGTCGGCCTGCATCCTGTCGGCCGTGTTGCCCGATACGCGGGCCGCCTCCTCGAGCGACTGCGCCAGCTTCTGCGCGCGCGTAACCTGGCCCTTGTAGGCGCTGAGCGATCGCGTGCTGTTGCCAGCCGCTTGGGCTGCGGTAAGCGCCTGCTCGGCACGCGTCACGTTGGTAAGCGCCGCCTGATAGTTGAGGAGCGCGCGCTCGGCGTCCAGCACCGCCTTGGTAACGGGCTCGGCGAACTTCTTATAGGCGGGGTTTGTGCCCTTCGCGATATTGGAGAGCGCTTCTTTCGTGACGACGGCAAAGCGCGCAACGGCCTCGCCGCTCTTGACGAGTCCATAGGTGAGGCCGCCGGCAAGCGCGCCCGCGCCCAGAGCAACAATTGCGTCGCCGATGGAGTCGATGTTCTTGGCGAGGAAACTGAGGCCGAGGGCGAGGCGCTGCGATGCGCCCAGAGCCGAGTCCGTTTCGCCGACATAGCCAACGATGGAGTTCTGCAGCTGCTGAAACGCCTGGCCGACAGTGAGCGGGATGTTGGCGAACTCGGCGTCGACGACAGAGCCACCCTTCTCGAGCGCCTTTGTCACCAACTCGCCGGAGAGCGCGCCGGCCTCGCCGAGGGCTTTCAATTGGCCGACGTTCACGCCCAGCTGCGTCGCCAGCAGTTTGGCGAAGCGAGAATTGTTCTCCAAGAGGCTGCGTAATTCATCGCCCTGCAACCGGGCAGAGCCCATGGCCTGGGCAAATTGAGTCAACGACGAAGCAGCCTCTTGCGCGTTGGCGCCCGAGAGGACAAGCGTCTTTGAGAACGTGCTCGTGATGGCGAGCGCGGACTCGTGGTTCAGATCCTTCATCGTGTTGCGCAGGCGCAGATACAGCTGGGCTGTTCCCTCGATCGACGCGCGGTTTTGCTGCGCCGAGTTGAACAGATCCCGGTAAACGCGATTGAGGGACTCGCCCTCTGTGATGACATTGGCGATCCGACCCTTGAGGATGTTCATGGAGTCGGCGGCGTCGATCACACCTTTGATCAGGGCGGCTCCGGCGAAGCCGCCACCAAACAGCGCCAGCGTGGACGTGGTGCGCTTGAGCGTGGCCTCGAGGCGGCCGGCAGAGCGATCGGCTTTGTCGAACTCGCGCACCATGACGCCGCCGGCCGTGCGTGCCCGCTGCTCGACGCGGACCATGCCGCGATCGAACTTGTCGTAGCCGGCGCGTACCTCGATATCGACGCCGCCGATGTTCTGTGTGCCGTCAGCCATCTGCAGGAGCCTCCTTCGGTTGCGGTGCGTCGCGGGCCGCCTTGCGGGCTGCGCGTGCGGCTCGTTTGCGGTGTTGCTCGCCCATCGCCCTAAGCGTCGCCATCATTTCGCGTGGGGTCTTGCGTGCCGTGGGCGTGAAGCGTTTTTCACCGAGCACCTCGGAGAACTCCTTCAGCTTCGTTTGCCGCGCAAAGACCTCCCCGTGCCACGCCTGGTGCAATGACCACTTGCGCCGATCCCTCTGCACCCCAGCGACCTTTGAGCGAGCCTGGAAAGGCGTCATCCCCCAGAAGGCCGTCTCGTCTATGTCGCTGCCGAGCGCGTCCTCGAAAGCATATTGAAGACGGAGGCGAAAAGGGATCGGATCGACTTTTTTGGCGCCGGTCCCTTCAGCTGCGCAGCGTTCTCCTTCTCCTCGCGCGCGCGCGCGGCGGCGAAGTGCTCAGCGGCTTCGTAACCGTTGAACGCCCACGCCCACGCGACCTCGAGGGAAAGGCAAACCTGCCGGATGGGCGGGCTCGCCGCGATCACGTCCTCGGCTTGGGGTCCGCCCGTCGCCTCGATGATTACGGCCAGGTCCGCGATCTTGCGCTCGAGGATTGCCTCGGCGACGCGCTTCTCGCACTCGCCAGCGAATGTGTTCTCCAGAGACAGAAGCGCCGCCCACGTAAAACGCAGGCGGTACTCCTTGTCTCCGATGGTCTGGGAAACGCCGTCTAGAGCGATCATGGGGTCGTGGTGTACACCGGGGGTCCAGTCAGTTTGAAGCCGACCGTCGCTTCCCACACACCGCCAATTTCCACCGGCCGCGACATGGATTTGATGTTCGCCTTAAAGGTGCAGATCTCGTCGTCATCGTCAACAGCCGTGGCCGTGGCGCGAATGTCGACGGGGGTGTTGTCGCCAACCTTATCGCGCAGGGCGATGTGCTGGGCGTTCTTGATCAGGTAGTTCAGCACGAAGCTGCCATCGCTGGCCTGCTTGAGCCCCTGCTTGAACTCGCGGAAGTTGCCGGCCGATGAGAACGACGTCACGTCGATTTCGTCGGCTTCAATGTTTCCGAGGTCGAAGGATTTGCAGTCGCCGATCGGATTCCAAGTAGTGCCGCCATCGAGGCTAAGCTCGAGTTCGAAGTTCTCGGGCAGCATCACGGTTGCTTCAGTAGTCATCGCCTAGCCTCCACAATTCAACCGGAGCTGCAGTAAGTATCCCGCCATCTGGTCAGAGTCGGTGGGGGCGGCAATCGGCCCCGATGCGATTGCCTGATACGTGAGTCCGTCGGGGGCCACAAACTTCTTTCCCCGAAACAGTTGACGGATTTTCTTTGCCACGGCCTCGACGACGGTGTCATCCGTCGAGTCCGCGGGCATCTTGCCGTAGACCACGACGTCGAGCAGGACAATGCTGCGCTGGCCGGTGGTCTCGGGTGCGGTTTTGCCGCGGAAGGTGCTGGCGTCTTCGACCGAAGTCGGCGGCTTGATGATGACGGCCGGGGCCTCGTCCCACTCATAGTCGGCGGGCTTCCACGGGGAGAAAACGGCGGGGTCGCCGTCGTCGCCATACGTGTCCAGGAGCGCAGCGATAGCCGCGTCCGAGCCGATGCGATCGAGGACGGCCTGGCGCTCCCTCATACGCGGCGGGCTCCGATTGCGAAGACGGCCAGCAGGCGCTTGCGGCGTGGCTCTTCAGTGAGAAGCCGGCGCAGGTACGGGCGCGCGGGGAAATTCTCGGTGCCCAGCTCCAGCTTGGCCGCGTGCTTCGATCGGCTGGCCACCTGCGAGTAAACCGTCTTCCCCTTGAGCTTCGACGGCGTCTTGGCCACGCCCTGGCGCAGGCCGCCTGTTTGCGGCGCCGGGGACTCACCGGGCTTCGACGAGCGGTTGGGGAGCTTCGCGTGCTTCTTGCCCGTGCGCTCGGGCGGCAGGCTCAAGATCGCCACCACCTGATTGACGGCGTCCTCGCTGGCAAGGTCGACGCCCGCCTTCACCTTCGCCAGTGAATACCGGCGCGCGAGCGGGATGTTGACGGTGCTGCGGTGCTTCGACTTAGCCACTTTCGACCTCGCACATCCAATGGGAGCCGAGGCCGTCGGTGTCCACCTTCGTGAGCCGGTAGGTCGCGTCGAGGCCGGTGATGACGTTGCCCGCCTGGGGCGTGACCGACAGGGAGCCGCGCAGGATGATCACGCGCGTGAGGATCACGAGCCCGCCCTTGCCGTCGGCCGCCTGCTTTTTGTCCAGCTTGGCGCGGCAGGCGTTGTCGCTCGACGCCTGCGTCCACCCGCCGCTGCCGTTGGAAACCTTCGCGCCCGTTGCCGCCTTGAGCACGCAATCGGAGAACGTGAAGTCTACCGCGCCCTGTAGGGCTGCACTGAGGCCGTCCAAGATCCCCGACACAATCGCTCCCCCTCAGATCATTGCAACGGAAGGGAAGCTGAGGCTGCGCAGCTCGAGATACTGCTTGCCGTAGTTCGTCTGCGAGAACGTGCCGCCGCCGCTGCTGCTCGAGCCCGAGCTGCCGCCGCCGCGTGAAACTTCAAGGTCGCCGCTTTTGATGCGCGAGAAGTCGCCCACTGCCTGGAGCTTGGCGTTGGCTGAGGAGCCCTGGCCGCTCATAACAAGCTGGTGTGCGACGTAGTACATGATCGCCGGTCGGCGGTCGTCTTCGATCCACCGGGCGTCGATAAACCCGGTCTCCGCGAGCACGCTGTCGATCGTCGCGTCTGCGACGGTCGCGAACTCGGGAAACCGGGCCTTGATATCGGCCGCCGTGGGAGCGACGAATGCCATTACTCAGCGGCGCCTTTGTCGAAGGCTTTCTGCGCTGCCTCGAGGTCCTTCTCAGCAGCCTTGATGCGCTCGATGGCGTTGGATTTGTTCTTCTTGTTTTCCGGGGTTTCGCCGCCTTCAGCCTTGAGGGCTTTGTTGGCCTCGGAGAGCGCGTCCTTCGCGTTGCTGTACTCGGCCTGCGCCTCTTTGAGGGCGACGCCGAGTTCGTCGTTCGACTTGCCGGCCGCCTTGGCTTTGCCCCGCGTGCGGGCGCCGACTTCGATATCGCCGTCATCGATCAGCGTGGCGTTGAATTCGCGATCGGGGTCGAAGTCGGGGACGTCGACGGTTTGACCGACGGGGATCTTGTAAACCTTCTGGCCATCGGAAATGCCCGAGCGGACGGCGACGGCGCGGTCCTTCCGCAGGTTGGTGACGTTCGTCATGGGTAGAGTCTCCACTTTGGGGCGCCAGCCCGCGTTTCACAGAGGCGCTGGGGGCCGCCGGAGCGGCCCCCAGGAGCTTAGAAGCCGTCGCGGTAGCGGAACGCGCCCGGCCGGCGGATATCGACACCGCCCAGGCGCATAACGCCCGGAACGATCGTGTAGAGCACGTCCGTCTGCGCCGGCAGGAAGCGGTGCGACATGGGGATGTGCATTTTCACGACGTCGGGGCGGCGCGTGTACGCCACCATGCGGCTGGTGCCGCCAACGCCCGCAGTCTCGAGGCCGCGGATGGAAGCCACGGTGAGCGGCTTGCCCGTTTTCAGCGTGTACAGGTTCGACTTGAGCACCAGCTCGAGGATGGTCATCGGGTTGTCGGCGCTGAGCGTCGTCGTCGCGATGTACGCATACTTCAGAGGCGGCAGAAGGACGGTGTCGGCGTACTCGATGCCGAGGCTGTCGCCCCACACGTCGATGAGGATTTCGTCGATATCCTTCTTCACCTCGAGCGGGGTTTTCGTTTCCCAGATCAACGTTGCCGTGCCGGCGCCGTCGGCAACGTCCACGGGCGTGATCAGCGCATTGTTGATGATGGAGGAGAAGTTTTTGGAGGTGTCGCCGCTGAAGACGACGACGTCGATGAACTCCTCGGAGACGCGGCGGGCGCTTTCAGCCTTATCGGGCGTGAGCGGGATGCCCATCATCTGGGCATAGCCGATCTCTTCCCAGCCGTAGTCGTAGCCGATACCCGCGGTGAGAACGTTGGTCACGCTCTCTTGGCGGCTGGCGCCGACCAGGGGGATATCTTTGGCGTTGCCGTTGATCCACGACGCACGGCCGCGGGTGTCGGTTGAAATGTAGGTCACCGACTGGGTGAATTCCGGGGCCGAGTAGTCCACGGGCACGAGGCTCGGGTACTGGATTTCCGGGTACTGCTGCTCGTAGACCCCAGGTTCAATGTGGGTCTGCATGCTGCGGACGAAGGCGAGGTTCGCCTGTGCGTCGCCAATCTCAAAGCGCATAGTGTGTTCCGTCCTCTTGAGCTTGCGTTCGCCTTCTCGGCGTTAGCGGTTAAAGCCGATTAGACCAGGCGAATGCGGCCGAGTTGACCGCTCGACGTGGTGTCGAGCCACTTCGCGTTGATGGCCGTCTCGTTCGTGGACGGCGTGCCGCCCTTGATCGCGCCAGTGGCCTCGGTGAAGAACACCGCTTCTTGAGCCACGACGTTCTCGCCCGCAACAACCCAGACGTCTCCCTTCGTGATAAGGCGAGCCTCGGTGTACTGCGGGAATTTATCGGCGTCGGCGGCCACCGTGTAGCGGCTGCTGACTTCGCGAACTGCGATGCCGAGGAAGTTGTTCTCGCCGTTGGCGTTCGGCACGATGCCGTCACGATCGGCGGTGCCTTTGACGACGACGGCGCCGAAGGGGATGCCCGCGGCTTCTTGCACGTTCACGCTGATCAGCGTGTTCGGGATCGTCGAGGCGATCTGGCCTGCGAAGCCTGCGCTGTGGCGCTCCGCGTAGCTCGTCTGGGTAGGCATGTCCGTAACCTCTCGTTTGATCTGCGCCCTTACGTGTGGGCGCTACAGTTGAGGGCGCGAGGCCCGGAGTGGATTAGTTCTTCCAGGCGTCCTGGCGCTTTTTGTCGGCGGCTGCGCGAGCGGCTTCAATCGACTTGGAGTCGTACGTGCCGCCGTTGCCGTTGCCCTGATTGTTCTGGAAGACCTGGCGCATGTTGTCGCCGCCAGTGTCGTTGGTGTTGCCGTCGGCGGCTTGGGCGACGAGGACGTCGAACGCGTTCTCGTAATAGCCGTCGTTTTTGTCCTTGGCCTTGTCGCCCATCTTTTTGAGGACGGCCTCCTTGCGGATATCGGCGTCGGACTTGCCCTTGAAGTCGAAGGTGTCGCCGAGGATCTTCTTCGCGTCGCCGATCAGGGCGGTGCGGGCGGCAACAGCGGCGTCGAGCTTCGTGGCGTCCATCTGCAGGGCCTTGGCGGCGTCGAGTTGGGTGCGCAGGTCCTTGATGGCGTCGGCGTGGGTCGTGGTCATCGCGTCGATCTTGCCCTGCAGGGCGTCGCGATCCTTGGTGACGCTGGCGAGCTTTTCGCCTTGGAGGTCGAAGAGGATGGCGCCGGCGGCGTCAACCTGGAACGACTTGCCGTCGTAGGATTTGGCCTGCAGCTGCACGGCCGGGTTGTTTGCGTTCATGGTGGCGGTTTCCTTGCATCCGCAGTCGTTAGTCGACGCCTTATCGAGCATCAGTTGTGGTGCCCTGTCCCCCACTTTGCAGAGGGGACCGCATCGCCCGGCGTCTACCAGGGCGATGTGATTTCCGATGATGTTGCGCTGCACGGCGTCATAGTTCGTGCCGCCGAAATTGCCGCTCTCGCGCGTGATATCGCAGGTGTAACCGGCCGAGAGTTCGCCCTCGCCGCGCTGGACCCGGTTGACGGCGTCGGAGTCGGTGAGGCGCAAGCTGCCGGCCATGAACTGGCCGTCCCGCTCCATCTTCTCACCGGCAAACCCTACCGCCAGCTCTTTGTGATTGGAGGCCGTGACCCCGGCCCAGGGGTGGTCGATCGTGACCGGCTTTTTCGAGAACGAGTCCATGGCCTTCTGAGCGAAGACCTCCTCGGCAGGCCGATAAACATTGATGATATCGAAGGGGTCGCGATCGCGGAAAAGGTCGCCCAGCTCGAGGGCGTAGTATTCCTGGATGCCTGTGCGGCTGATGCGGGCGCGCACGTCGAGATAGCCTTCGGAGGTTACGGTGCGCGATGCAACCGCGTCCAAAACGATCTTATCGAGGAGTTGAAACACCCGTTTCCCACCAGCCAGACTCAGCCCCTCCGGCTGATGGGGCCGAGATATGGCACGGATTAACGATATTCGTCACTAGGGGTGGTGACGCACGCAAAAACGCCGCCCGGTGAGGGGCGGCGTTTCCTGCTAACCGGGGGCAGGGGGGCTGTTGGGTCGGCCAGCTCCCCTTCAATCCTCCGGCCGGCTTTTCAGGTCAAGCGGCGATCGCGTCGAGCGCAGCCTGCGTGGGCTTGTAGCCTTCCGGCCAGCCGCCGCGGTTCTGGTAGCATTTCACCGCCAAGCGGTCCTTCGTCGTCATGCCGTGAGCCAGCTCCTCCTTCTGCTCGGTGCGGGCAATGGCGTCGAAGCCCTTGTTCTCGCGCTTGATGCGGAACCAGCGCGACTCAGCCTTGAGGTTTTCGCCGCTGACCTTGTCGTGGCCGGTGATGAAGGCGTGGCGGCTAAAGACGTTCATCAGGCCGAGCATAACCGAGACCAGGATCAGGATGGTGTTATCGAAGGTCTGCAGGCCCTGGGCGGCGTTGGCGTGGTTGAAGCGCTCGAGCCCGAGGTGGACCCCGTACGCTTCCGTGCAGAAGGCAAGCGCGCCGAGGACCGGGAGGAAGATCGCCACGTCCAGGCGGTGGGCTCCGAGGAAGAGGCTGTAAGTGCGCGAGAGCAGGTAGCTGAGCGCGCAGGTGAGCGGCACCAGGCCGAAGGCGAAGGCGCCGTACTGCTCCCAGCCGTAGCAGCTGATGCCGATGGCGACGCCGACCGGGATATGGACGGCGATTTCCATGAGGTTGCGTTCGAACCAGCGGCCGAGGTTGAACTTCGGCTTGTTCGCCGTCGCCTCCTCTTCCTGCTGGCGGTAGCGTTCAAGCTGGCGCTGGGCCCGCTCGAGCTGCTTGGTGATGGGGCTCTTGTCGAAGATGGTCGAGGTCATTGGGTTGCGTCCCTTTTGGCGTGGCCGTGATTGGCCTACGCGACGCACCATGCTCGGAAGTGGTTAATGGATTGCCTCGGATTTCCGCGTTTCGAACGGAAACGGCCCCGGAGGTTTCCCGCCGGGGCCGTCCTGCCTCTCGGAGAGGCCAGCTTTGCCACCGCACCGATCGTCTGGCCGGTGGCTTCTTGCGCTTGCGGTATTTGTTGAGCGCGATCTATCAGCGAGTCGCTTTCCCGCGCAAGATCCATGAGGGAACGCGGATGAGGACACGCCAAATTCGCCATCTATCCTCGCCCACCTCTTCGTACTGACGGGAAATGCCGATGGCGGTTCGGCTAAAGCAGAACCTCCATTGGTTGATCGGAAGCGATTTGATGTTCAAGGCGCCGACCCGTTCTTGCTCGTGGGATCCGGCGCACCAGGCGGCAGCTTCCCGAACATCTTATTCCACCCGTTGAGCATGCCTCGCCTGACGCGATTTACGGTGATGGGTATGAGCGGGCCGACAAACAGCGTCCCCACTGCCAAGCCTATCAGAAACTCAAACATCGACCCTCCTATGCCCGCTTGCGCTTGAACTGGACGGGCTCGGGCTCAGCCTCATCCGCAAGGTCTACGATCTTGATGCGCCTGGTGCGCTCGTGCACGCGCTCTCCAGCGGGGCCGCGCACGCTTACCGTCATGATCACGTTGCCGGTGTCCTCGTCCTTGACGACCATCACCGAGGGATAGACCCCGCAAGTCGCAATCATGATATCGGCCGCCGAGTGACGCGCCTGGTCGAGGCTGATGCGCCGGCCGCCGCCCTGGGCCATCCAATCGATCACGGTCTGGAAGCCGAAGTCGAAGTCCTCGCGGGAAAGCCGGCCGAGGAGGCGGCAGACCGTGCGGTTGCGCCAGTGCTCGAAACTGACGGGCTTTGGCAGCTTGGCGCTGGGGAAGAAGGAGTTCGGGTCGATCGGGCCTGCCATTACAACCCCCTGCGCTTGAGTTCGGCCTCTACGGCCTTGTCCGCTGCGATCGTCGGAAGATCCCGCATGGCGATCTCCATGCCCCGGATATACGCCAGGGCGGCCCGCTTGCGATGCTTGGGCCCGCGCGCCCCTGATAATTCAACGGCGTAGATGGCCGAAGCTTTCTCGTGGAGGGCGGCGACAACCTCCTCGGGGCTGGCGCCGATCGCGTTCGCCTCGAGCGCCACTTTGCCGAGCAGGGTGCTCAGGGCGTCCAATCGGATGGCCTTTTCGATATCCACCGCAAACCCCAGCCTGCCAACAGGTGAGTCGCACACTGTCAAACGAGCGGTGTTATATCAATGGCGAAGCCCGCCCCCGGCCAGGGACGGGCCTCGGTGTAGCGAGCGCAGGGGGCCGTTGAGCAAACCCCGTGCATTCAAAGACCTCGGGCACCTTTCCTTGATGTGACGACTATGGGCTGGCGTTATTGCCAGCCCTTTTTTCTGCGCCCGTAGGCGTCAGAAACTCAGGAGCGGGCTTTGCCGGCTTCCGTGCGGGCGGCGCGTTCGGCGCGCGCGGCGTTGATCCGGCGGCGCTCTTCGCGGCTGCGGTTGATCACGGCCAGGCCGGCGTCATCGACGATCTTGATGCGCTGGGTCTTGGGCGGCTCGGGCGGGGGCACGCGGGAAAGCGCATTCTCGCGCTCAGCCTGCAGCTTCTCCTCGGTCGAGAGGATCGCCTTCATCGCGGCTGGGTCTGTCTGCGTCGATCGAGCAGCCGCGAGGAGCGCTGCTTGTGCCAGCATCGACATGGCGAATGGGGATCTGCTTGCGATTTTCATTACGTCTCTCCTGCCTGTGCACAACCTACGCTCCGATCGCGGGCGAGGGCAACTGCGTCGTCGGGCCGCCATACCTTCTTGGGGATGCCGGCCGCCTCCCAGCGGCGCTCGTACAGCGTCTGGTAGACCTTCGGCCGCAGCTTTCCGAGAGGCACCTGCTCGGCCACGCACTTAGCCCGCTGATCAGCGCCGCGCGTGCCCATGATATCGACGTCGAACGCGCGCACGAGCCGGCGCACTTCATCAGCCCAGAGCAATTCGACCAGGCGTTGCGGGGAGTGCGCAAGCGTCTTGCCGTCGAAGCCGTGCCCGCGCTGGCGCACGCCACTCTCGTGCTTGAGGTTGTACCACCCGCCCTCAGTGTTCCGACACATCAGCCACCCAGGCGGCTTGGCGTTGAAGCACTTCGTGCGCAGCAGATCGCAGGGGAGCAGAAACATTTGCGTCGCCACCATCGAATAGGACCAGCCCTGCAGCTGCAGTCTGCCGGCGCTGTCGCCCTCGCCTTTGATTTCGACGCCGATCAATTCGCTGGGCGTGACAATGCCGAGGTCGAGGCGGGCGCCACCCCAGCTTGCGACGCTGAGTTCGGGAACGAGCACTGCGTCTGGCCATTGCTCGCGCGCCCACCAGAGCGCCCAGCCGAGGAGTGTTTTCGCGTCGCTCATCGGTTGGCTAGCTCCAACAGCACGTCGGCGTGGCACGGCTGATCGAGCGGGCAGAAGCACGCGAGGTTCTTGCCGCGCAACTCATGGAGGTGCTTGTTGAGCAACGCGCGGGCCGCATCCGAAGTGGGCCCCGACCATTGCCGATCATCACCGCGCACCCAATCGAAGAAGTCGTTCACGGCATGCTGGGCGGTGTAGGATTTATATCCGACCTCGTGAGCGGCTTTGAGGGTGAATGGATTGCCGAACTTCATCCCCGGCCCGCGCGTGACGCACACGGTGTTGGGCGGCAGCTTGGAGCCGGCCTTGCGGCTGCGCTGTACGCGAACGGGGGTCATATCTCCCGCCCCGTGTAGCGGTAAAACCGATCGAGGAAGTTGAGCGCGGACTGCTCGAAGCCCCATACCTTGATGAAGCTACGCTGGAATGGCGGATATTCCTCGAGCCCCCAGTTGCCGCGCCCTGGTATGTCGGGAACGAACGCCAGTTTCTCGGTGTGGAGCGCGCGCAGATCCGCGTGCTTGACCGCAGGATCTAGCGGCTGCGGGAGGCCGAACTTCAGCGCGATCGCCAACTCGATCCGCTTCTCGACGCGCTTGAAGTCGGGGCAGAGCATCTTGAGCGGGCCGGGCATGTCGCCGGTATATGCCTCCGAGGCGTCGTGGAGCAGGCCCTGCAGTCGCAACTCGGGCGGCAGGTTGTCCGCTACCAGGCACGAGTGCTGGGCCACCGAGTAAAAGATATCGTCGCGCAGCTGGCCGGCATAACGCCCGGTGCGTGCGAGGCCCCAGGCAATGTCCTCGATATCGAGCATGTCGGGATGCGGCTGCGCGTAATCGAACACGCGCCCCGATCGGCAGCTGATGGTGTACCCGATCACTCCGGGCTTCGTTATGGCGGTCATGGCAGCTCCTTGAAGCGATCGAGTTGTGCGGCGATTTCCGCCTTGGTGTCGTTCGTGATGATGTGTCCAGCCGTATCGCATGCCGGGTCGCGGACGATGATTGTGATCTTCACACCATCGATGAAGAGGGGCGCTATCTCACCGGCCGCAATCACGGCCAGTCTGTCATGCGTACGCTTCAACATAACGTCATTGTGCGACTGGTAGTCGTTGCTCATGGCTGCGCCTCACATCACGTCGTCGTTGAAGCGGATGACTCCGCGGCGGGGAATGAACAGCTCGGGCCCGTCGCTGCCGAACAGGTAAGGCTCGCGCGGCTTCACGACGCCACCCGATGCGCCGCCAACTTTGCCGCCAGTTGCCGAGCCGATAAACTGGCTCATGAAGTCGACCGCGATGCTGACCGCCTTGTCCGCAACCTGCTCGCGGATCTGCTGCATCAGCACCGGGTGGACGAACAGCGTGCGGCCCGCCCGGTAGGATGAGGGCTTGAGCTTCATCCGCCCCTGTATGCCCTTCGCCCAGCGACGACGTGCGCGGCTGGGCGATCGGCAGGCGCTGAAGTCGGGCACTACGGCATCGGTTGTCTCAACGAGGTCGAGGCCGGCGAAGCTGTTCACGAGAGTGTATCCCATTAGGTTGCGGCTCATGTCACCACCAGTGTGTCTTCGGGATGCTCAACGCACATGGCGCGCACCTCGCGCAGGAACTCGAGCCCGCTAAGGTAATCGCCCCAGCCGTTCGGCGGGTTGAGGGCTTTGAATTTGGACGGGTCGTCCTCCATCGCGTTGATCGCCGTGCGGAGCGGTGCCAACGCCTCAGAGCAAGGCATGTCGTTGAGGCTGCGCACGCCCAGCCCAGCCGCGCGAAACATCGGCGCCAGGTTGGAGGTGCAGCCGATGGAGTCGACGTCGCCATCTTTCAAGTAAACGCTCCAGCTCATGGCTGCGGCCTCCCGTTGTGCTCTACGCCGTCGAGGAGTCGACCGGCTGCGTGCTTGCCAAACTTGCGGATGATTTCGGCGCCCGCGTCTTCAGGATGATCAAGCACGTCCTCACCTGTTAGGTGGGTGCCGTCTGAAAGAACAACCGAGTGATGGGCACGCCAGTCCCACCCTGGGGGCTTGATTTCGCAGGGCGCGTAATCGCCCCACTGCTTGAACATCCATGGCACGCCCGCGCTGGCGCACTGATCGCGCAGCGAGCGCGCCCAATCTGGATGCATCGGGCGAGCGCCTTGGCCGCTCTCGCCGCCGCAGATCACCCAGTCGACGCGCGGGAAGTAACCGCCCATGCGGGTTTTCTCCGGCTGCATTCCGGTTGGGTCAAAGCCGTCGGGTCCGTACCAGTTACTCAAACGACGGTAGAGCGAGTCAGCTTCGGGCGTGAGGTCGATCGGCCCCAGCATCGGCTCGATCGAGAGGAACACGCGCGGAATGTTCAACGCCGTTTTTGCCGCGAGCAGCTTCGGGATATCGCGATCGGCTTCCGCCTGGTTGATCACTGTGATGCCCTGCCACACGTTCGGGAGGTCGCGCGCCCAATCGAGCCCGGTGGCCTGCATCATCGCCTCGACGTTGCCGATGCGCTTAGTGAGCAGCAGGAACACGCATCCTCGAGCGGCGAGCATCGCGTGCAACGCCTCCGCGCGCCATTGCGGGTCGGCCTGGTTGTCGAAGAAGTCGGAGAGCGAGTTCACGAAAACGAACTGCTTCACGCCCGTCTGCTCGGCAATGCGCTGGGCTGCGCGCACAACCTTGAAGCCGGCCATCACCCGGCGCGGCGGCCCGTTCCATTCGACGGTGCCGTATCGCTCGGCGCGCGTCTTGGCGTAGCAATGATCGCAAGCGGGGCTGATCTGGGTGCACCCTTCCCAGAAGTTGGCCGTGTGATCCGCCCACTCGATGCCTGTATCAATCCCCATCGCCGTCTTCCTCCACGCTGTAATCGCCGACGATGCCCTTGGCCTCCTCGATGATCTCGCCCCAGATTGCGTTCTCTGCCCAGACGTCCTTCGTGTTGCCGGGGTCGATCATGCCGGCGACCTTCTGCGCAAATTGCAGAAGCTTGGTGGCGGAAGGCGCCGGCACATTCATCATCCCCGAGTAATAGTCATCGCGAATAGCGGTGAGGTGTTTCGCGATCGCCTGCGTGTCGGGGAAGCGGTCCATTTCGTGGATCCACCATCGGTAGATCATCACCACATCGGGATCCGTTGGCGCGGGCTGCTGGCCGGTCTTGTCGCGCACGAGCGTTTGCGCTGCGACAGCCATCAGCGTTGACGCGGCGGACATAAGCACGATGTGGGCGATGCCTGCGCCCTGGCCGGCGCAGATGGAGCCTACAGCGCGCAGTGCGTCATCGCCCGCGCGGAGGCATAGGGCGCCGAGCGCCTTTTCGGTTTCCTCAGTCATCGAAGCCAGGCCCCTCGTCTGCTTGCCGCTGGGCCTCGATCTTAGCGTCAAGGGCGGCCTGCTCCTCGGGCGTTACCGGGTGCGGGTGCGCCTGCTTGGTGGCGAAGGCCGGCGCCGTGCCCACTATGCCAACGACCCAGACCTTGACCCAGGAGCCGTCGTTGTCTTTCGAGGCGGTCTTCATGCGCTCGCCTATGGTTGGTCGATCGCCGTCGACGTGGAAGGTGTAAGTTTTCCGGTCGCCTGGTCGGTAGGAGGCTGCGATGTAGTGGCGTGGCATTTGCGGTCGATCCTCTCTGAGTGCTCGCGGATTGCGATTTTAACCGTCACGTACTCGGTGGCGTTGTGGATTGCACACTCGCCCAGGTGGACGCCGTTTTCGGCTATCACCTCGCCCCATTCGGCCAAGGTCTCGCACACGCCCAGCTCACGAATGAACCGGCGTGCCCAGATCTCGAATTCCTTTTTGCGGCTGCTGATAACCATACGTGCGTCTTTCCTGCGGGGGTGGACATAACGCAGATTTCTGCGCTAAGCAACATCACACTTCGCTAACGATTAGCGGGTAGCTTGGGCTCATTGCAGGGAGCAGCACCATGAACTGGCAATCAATCAGCCTCGCCGTATATCTCGAAGCCTCGCGCCAAGCCGCCTGGGATAAAGGGGGGTGGGGCCGGTCTCTTTCGCGTCGTTGGTTCGCTGAAAATCCCGCGGTTCATTCAACGTTTCATAACCAGCGCCATTACTGGAACACCTAACCCATGCCCCACATCATCAAAGTTGTAACCGCCCCCAACCCGCCGCACGGTTTCCACAACGAGTTCACCGAGTACCTGCGCGACGTCAACGTTGGCGCCATCATCCTCGTTCGCGAGCAGCTGGCCGCGCAGACGTTCGACACCTTCGGCGCGGCAATGGCATCGGCCCGCCTCGTGCAGGCTGAGTTGCCCGAGCGCACGGTAAGCGTTGAGGTGCTGGGCTGATGGCCCGCTTCGCCTTCTTCCACGACACGCCCGAGGGCGAGACGCTCAAGCTGCAGGCTGGCACGATCCAGCATGACGGCGGCGTTTCGACGAAGGCCGATCGCTTCAGCGGCGTATGCGAGGACGGCGTCAGACGCCAGGCCACGCGGATGATTGAAATGAAGCGCAACCCCACCCGCCACGAATGCGGGCCGCAATGCCGGCAGGCATCGGGCAAGGTGATGCGCTGCGAGTGCTCCTGCGGGGGCAAGAACCACGGAAAGGGACGGTGATGCAGTACGAGGTTGAGCTGGTTGAAACAGACGGCGACGGCGTTACGCGCGTCGAGGTCTATGACAAAGCGAAGGGCGCGAAGGGCCTCTACAATCACGGGCGCGATCACTACTGGTTCGCCATGTACGAGCGCCGCGACGACGGGCTTGCCGAATGGCACCTCGACTATGCGAACATCGAGATTATGCGCGATTACCTGCGCGAGTTGAAAACCGACGGCCACGAGGTCACGTGGATGCCCAGCACGCGGCCCTGGCTCGAGCAGTTTGGCGAAGGATGGAAAGAGCTATGAAACTCACGCGCACCGCGAAGGCTCTTCTCAAAGAAGTGCACGAGGGAAAGTTTCGCTGGCGCACCGCCAAGGGAAACCGCAGCGGATCACGCTTCGCAATGATCGACCGGCTGGTTGAGGAGCGCCTGCTTGAACGCGAGGCCGGCATAGGTGGCGGCCTAATCATCACAGCACTTGGCTTGGTCGCAATTGGAAAGATCCCGCAATGACCGCCTGTCCCACAGCCCACACCATCGAGTGGGACGCCCAGCGCGGGCGCATCACCGGCATTCGCTTCCGCCTGGACGATGGCAGCGACGTGCTTGTCGGCGCAGCGGTATTTGACAAGCCCCTGCAGGAGAGCGCCGACGAGGACAACGAGTGCCCGCACGGCGACCCCGATTGCATGGGCGGCGATGAAGACAACCACTGGGCGTGCGAGCGCCCGTTTAGGGAGCGCGGGTGATGCTGATAGCTGTTTGCTCGGCCAGGCCGCACACAACCATGCAGCGCACTGGCCAGAAACTGAAAGACCCGTGGAAGCGCGACGTGTACCACCTGCGCCGCTCGGGGATGACGACGCTTTGTGGCCGCGACTCCAGCGAGTGGCTGACCATTGGCCATATCGAGATTGACGGAAACTGCTGCACGCGCTGCGCGAAGAAGGCGGGCGAGCAATGATCGGCGAAACGCTGCTCATGAACCGTGACCCCGACGAGCTTCGGAGTGAACTGATCAAGGCGATGGATACTGTGATCGCCGACTCGCTTCGGGCCTTCGGGATCCAATTCAATGACCCGCAGGAGCTGAAAGGTCGCCTTGGCAAGAAGCGTCAATCCGATTGGGAGCCAGGCCGATATCAATACTTCATCGACGGCCATCCGTTTCTCGACATGCGGTATTACCACAACCCGCAGACGGTGCGCCTCTCGTGGGTGACGATCGCAAAGAAGGAGAAGTGAATGCGCAGAGTTCATAAATACAAGGTGGGCCCAGAGCCTACAGACGTGCGCGTGGGCATTACCGCAAAGGTCGTTCATTTCGCACGCCAGCGCGACGAGGTGTTTGTGTGGATCGAGGATCTGCACGATGCCTATACCAGCATCACGCTCACCCTGCAGATCTTCGGGACCGGGCATGAGATATTCGACGACAAGCTCGAGCACATGGGCTCGCTCAGCGACGGGCCCTGGGTCTGGCACCTCTACGGAATGCGGAGAACCTGATGCGCAAAGCCCTCATCATCACCGGCGCCGCGGTCGCGCTCGCGTGGTTCCTCACCGCTTGGCCGCTCCTCACCGCCGGCTATATCGCGATGGACTCGATGGGCACCGGCTTCGGCTACTGGGCGTGGAAGAACTGGGACGCCATCTGCCTCTACGCCTTCGCCCCCATCATGGCGTTTATACTCTTCGCGGGCGTGGTGGGGATCATCCACACCGCGATCCAACTCCTCAAGCTCTAACGAAAGGACGCAACCATGAACGTCGAAAACAAACTAACGGTGGTGGTCGAAGTGACCGATGCCGAGCAGGCCAACAGCCTGCGCGAGTTCCTGGGTAACTATACCAGCGACCTCAGTCGCGAAGCGATGGCCAGCTATGAGCGGAAGCGCGGGGATGATCTTGAGGGCGAGGCCGACAAGCTGCGCGCGCAGTTGAGCCGAGCCGCGATCGCAATGGCTGGCCGCGAGAATGGAAGCCTTCAAGCCGCAGATATGGTCGTTTGCATCGGCCAGTGTACGGCAGCGATAGACGCCTACGATAACAGCACGCACAAGGCGATCCCGTTCTAGCGCCAGCCGATCGCGGCGAGCAGAAAGAAAAGGACGGCGAGCGCGGTGAGCGCCTGCCGCCCTAATTCCTCCAACTCCGATCGAAGCGGGCGGAACGGGCCGCCGAGATAGCGTAGCGTGTAACGCGCGTACATGGCGCACACGGACCCGGCGAGGTAGAGCAGCGTCATCGGGCGCGGAATAGGCGGTAGCGGCCACCACGGCGCGCGTCGTGGGCACCCAGGGGGAGACGATCGAGCCCGCCCAGGCCGGCGGCTTCCAACTCGGCCTCCTCGGCGGCGCTAAACAAGATCGCCTGCGCCTTGCACCGGCATTGAATGTCCTCGCCTGGGTGGCCGGTGGAGGGCGGCTTCTTCTTGTAGCTGAACCGCTTGCCGTTGTTCGCCTTGTGGGTCGGGCGCACGCGGTCGTCGCCGACGGTTTTCCACTTGTACTCCTCGAGCCCGGCCTCCTCGTGGCGGGCCTTGTCGAGCGCGCCCGAGTATTTGCCCAGCTGATCGCGGGCGATGAGCTTCGCGCGCGCGGGCGCGAACTCCATCTTCTCGCGCAGCGTCTTCGCCAGCTTGGCGGGGCCGTCGCCATCGGCGTACGCCTTCCACACCGTCTGCTCGATGCGCTTGTAGATATCGTCGCTCAGCCCCTTGATGAGGCCGACGTTCGTTTGCGTGGTCGCCTCTACCAGCTTCTGCACGTCGCCGGCCGCGAGGATCTGGGAAACGTCCAGGCGGGTCGCTGCCTTGATGACGCCCGACCACCGTTGGCGATGCCACTTCTCGACGCGCTCGGCCCATTGTCCCACTTTGGGCGTCGCCGTGAGGACCGCCTGTTCGCCGTACGAGGCCACGGTGGCGAGCATGCCCTTGACGACGTTCTGGGTCACCTGCGATGCGCCCCACGTGTCCTCGACATAGCCGAGCGATTGGCGGTAGGCGCTGATCATCGGGTAGATGATCGCGTACAGCTCCGTCTCGAGCGCCTGCGTTGTCTCGATCGCGGCCAGCACCTTGGGCACGTTGATGCCCGCGGCCTTCGCCATCGCCTCGAGGTCGAAGTCGGCCATTACTCAGCGCCTGGCTTCGGGAAGTTGGCGGGGTCCTTGTTCGGGTCGAGCGGCGGCGATTGCGGTTCCGGTCGCTTCACTTCCAGATCCTCCTCGTCCAACTCGAGCATCGCCTCCTCGAGCCCAGGATACATGCCGCTCTCGACCAGGCGGGCGATGATCGCCTTCTCGAGCGCCATCACCGGGATAACGCCAGCGTTGACGTACTGGATATCGGCCTCGGCGTTGATCTTGTTGACCTCGGCCGCCTCCTTCGGGCTCATCTGCCAGATGTTGTTCCACTCGTAGAACCACGTCTTCGGCTCGCTGCCGAGCGCGTGCTTGAGCAGCAGCCTGTCGAGGAACATGAGGTCGCCCTCCATGTCCTCCTGCTTGGAGCGCACGTTGGCCGAGTAGTTACGCAGGTCGCTTTCCCCGGTGGAGTTCATCCCGGCCGGCGACTGGCTGAGGAAGCGCGTCGCGGGGATATCGGTGGCGCCCGAGACCACCTGCAGGAAGATGTTGAGCACCTTGTCCAGCGAGCCGAAATTGACGGTCTTGCTGTCGAACGTTTCCTTCCCGCCCATGAGCGCGAGGTTGAACGTCGACTTGCCCAGCTTGAACAGGCGCATGCGCTCCATCAGGCGGGTGTTGCTTTGGTCGCCGGCCAGATGGGCCTCGAGGTTTTCCATCTGCATGACGTCGATCTTGGCTTCCTCGACGAGTTGCGCCGACGACTGCAGCGCGAGGCCGGCGTCGCGCACAGCCTCCCACACGCCCTGCAGGATGCTGTCGCTCCACGGGTCGTTGGCGTTCATCGGATCGGGGTACGGGTTGCCCAGGAAGCGGATCACGCGCGAGTGGTGGATCTTGGCGTTGCCCACGTACCGCGCGGCCGGGGCCTTGTCGGCGCGGCGCGCACCGTTCACCTGCAGGCGATAGAACTCGGGCTGGCCGAAGTGCTCGCTCTGCGGATCCCAGCTGATCTGGCTCTCGCCCTGGTCGAGCATGGTGCGGGGCACGGCGACGATGTACTTGATGCCGCCCTTCTGCATGCCCTCGACGGTGATAGGCTTCTCGGAGTTCTTGCCGTCGCCGATGATGAGCGCGCCACCCCCCAACATGCGGCCCCACCGTACGGCCTCGCGAACTTTCTTCCGCAGGCCCAGGGCGACCTCAGCGCGATCGATGGCCGTGATCTGCGCGGGCTTGAGCGCCCACGTGCGCCATTCCTTCGTCATGTCCTCGGCGATGATATCGACGGCCTTACGCGCCATCCAGTCGCTGCGGTACATCGCCATCAGCTCGTTGTTCGGCAGCTGCGTGAACACGTACGTGTCGCCCGCGCGCTTCGTCCCGATCGAGCCCAGGCCCACCATCAAGTTGGTGAGGCCGTCGGCGTGCCGCATGCGCGGGTGGTCGACCACGTTGTCGGCTGTGGCGGCCTTCGTCGTCCTTGGCTTACGCGCAACCATCAGAGCAGCTCCAGGATATCTGCGCCCGTGCCTATCATGTCGGCGACGGCGTCCATAGTGGGGTCAACCTGGTCGTCGAAGTCGCCACCAGGAAACGCCAGCAATTCAGAGATATACGTGGGCATCCACTCCGCATTGCGGGGCAGGACGACCATGCCGGAGTTGAATGCCGGCACCACGTCGAGGGCGCGCATGTACTTGTCCTGAGTCGTCCTCGGGATGCCCTCAACGGGGATGCCCTTGAGCGACTGCAGGAGCGTTGTGCCCGAGACCTTGTCCTCGATCTTCATCACGCGCAGGTGTCCCCATCGGACGGTCGGGTACACCTTCGGGTCGCGGTGCTTGGCCCAGAACTGCTCGGCGTTCTTTTGGAGGTCGGGGGCCTTCCACTTACCGCGCAGCTGGTCGAGCAGGTACGCCTTGCCGTCGGTGCCGTAGCCCCAGAGCTGGAACACTGAGTAATCGTTTGCCTCGCCGTCCTTCTGCGCCGTGTCGGCGTAGATGACGCGATACTGGATATTCGGCAGATCCTTTACCGACTCCCACCAGCGCAGGTACTCGCGCTTCCACACGGCGCCGCCCAGGGCCATGGGGTTCTGCATGTATTGCGACCAGTAGACGAACTCGTCGGCCTTCAGCCTCTCGATCTTCTCCTCGTTGAACTTCGCCCGCCACAGGGGGCCGTCGGGCAGCTTGTACTCGATGGGGATGCCGTGGGTGTACTCGCTGGGGTACGCCGCCTGGTTGTCGATCATCACCGGGAGGTTGAGGTGCTCCCAGTAATCGCCGCTGCCCCCACTCAGGAGGAAGCCCACGAGATCCTGCTGGTGTAGGCGCTGCATGATGATCACGACGGGCACGTCCTCGGTGGCGAGGCGGCTCTTGATCGTGACGTTGTAATTCTTGTTCACCTTCTCGCGCTTCGTCTTTGAGAAGGCGTCGAGCGGCTTCAGCGGGTCGTCCATGAAGATGGCCCCGGTGAACTCCTCGGCGGCGTTCATGCGGCCGGCGCGAAACCCGGTGATGGGGCCGTCGGCCGGCTTGGCGAGGAATTCGCCGCCCTGGTTGGTGCGCCAGAGGTCCTGCCTGTCGGCGTCGGCGCGCATGTCCATCGGCCACATCGCCTGGTACTCGGGCGAGCGGATGATTTCGCGGATCTTGTTTGAGTTGGTGCGCACGAGGCTGTCGGAGAACGACGTGTGCAGGATGCGGGATTTGGGGAAGAGCGAGAACGCACGCGACGCGCCCATGACGACGACAGTGTCGGTCTTCGTGAAGCCTGGCGGCACGGTGATGATTACGCGCTTGCGGCGGCGGAATAGTACGTCGTCAAAGACCTGCGCCATGATCCCATGGTGCGGCCCGGTGAGGAACTTTTCGGCTAGTGAGTTGCGGTAGAAAAACCGCATGTAATCGACGTGGTCGGCCTCGCAGCAAACCCTGACAGCCCTACGCTCCCGCGTCGTCGCCGTCGTCAAAATACCGGCGTCTTGCAGCTGCGATCTCCTCTGGTGTCGTGGGGTCGGCGCGCTGCTCGGTCACCGCGTGCTGGATGGGTGCGCCACCGTTGCCCACGTGCTCGAGTTGGCGCGTGAAGCCCAAGTGCTTGCCCTTGCGCTCGAGCCACCACTGGGCGACGGCGAGGTTCTTTTTGTTGACGATGTTGTCGACCACGATCGCGATCGAGATCTCCGTAATGCGGTTCGTCGCCTCCTGCACCGCCTCGATCAGAACGGCGCTGTCGTTGATGCGCTTGCTCACGTTCTGGCGCGTGCACTTCAGCTGCTCGGCCATGAGCGAGTAGTTACCGCCCGTCTTTGCGATAGCCTCGAGGAACTGCGCCTCGGTTATGATCTTGGCCTTTGCCGTGCTCATCGTCCGACTCCTAGTGCGCGCAATACCGCATTATGCGGCCTCGGGCAAAAGGGCGTCGAATGTCACACCGTCGGCCTCGCGGGTTGCCGCCTTGCCGGTGAACGCCTGCCAGCGTGCGACGGCGACATCCACATATGCCGGGTTTAGTTCTATCGCGTACGCTTTGCGCCCCGTGCGCTCGCACGCGATGATCGTGGTGCCGCTGCCGGAGAAGGGCTCGTAAACGCTGTCACCGGGCTTGGAGTTGTTCTCGATCGGGCGCTGCATGCACTCGATCGGCTTCTGGGTTGAGTGGCCGGTTTCCGATCGGTGGGGCTTGTCGATCTGCCAGAGCGTGGACTGCTTGCGATCGCCGACGAAGTGCGCGGTGCGGCCCTTCCTGACGGCGTACCAAGCGGGCTCGTGTTGCCAGTGATAGTTGCCGCGGCCGATGGCGAACTGCTGCTTCGCCCAGATGATCTGCGAGCGGATTTCGAACTCGCAGGCGGCCAAGCTATCGGCAACGACCGGCGAGAACACACCCGCGTGCCACACGTAGGCAACGGCGCCGGGGAAGAGCGCCCACGCCTCGCGCCAGTCGGCTTTATCGTCGTTGAGCACCTTACCCGTCGCGCGCACGGTTTTGTTGTTTCCGTTCTTTGGGTCGACGATGCCGGTGCGCCACGAGGCGTCGTACTCAACGCCATAGGGCGGGTCGGTGACCATCAGGTGGGGCACGGCGCCGGCCAGCACGCGCGCTACCGTATCGGCGTCAGTGCTGCTCCCGCAGGCGATGCGGTGTTCGCCGAGGATCCAGATATCGCCTGGACGCGAGACGGGGTCTTTCGGCGTCTCGGGCACGTCGTCGGGATCTGTGTTGCCATCGGCGCCGGCCAGCAGGCCGCGAACGTCCACCGCGCTGAAGCCGGTGAGGTCGAGGTTGAAGCCCGCGCCCATGAGGGCGTCGAGTTCGAAGCGCAGCACGCCCTTGTCCCATCCGGCCTGCTCGGCGAGGCGGTTGTCGGCGAGGACGTAGGCGCGCTTTTGTGCGGCCGTCCACCCGCGGGCGACGATGCACGGCACCTTCTTGAGGCCGATCTCGAGCGCGGCCAGGCGGCGTCCGTGGCCGGCGAGGATTACGTAGTTCTCGTCGACGAACATGGGGTTGGTCCACCCCCACTCGCGAATGCTGGCGACGATCTGCTTGACCTGGTCTTCGCTGTGGGTGCGTGCGTTGCGCTCGTATGGCTTGAGCGACGCCAGCTCGAGCAGCTCGACGGGACGGTTGTCGGTGGTGCCGACGGGCTTGCCTTTGGCGGTCATAGGGGGCCTTGCCTTGCGTAGATGACGATGGGGACGACGAGGAGCACGAGCAGCACGAAGCCGACGAACGCGATCAGTGACCACTTGAGCATTTACCCGATCCTCCACACCTGCAGGGCGTTGAACATCACCCACAGGGTGAAGGCAAGCAGCGCTGCGCCCTCGACGGTCTGGCGGATCACTTCCACTCACCGAGGAATGGCGCGCGGCCATCGGTGGACCGGTGAATGTAGGCAACGGCCCCGCATGTTGTGCAGTTTAGTTGGCTGGCTCCCAATGAGACACCATCAGCGAACCAGGTTGAAACCCGGTCTACGTCGTTGTGGTCGCGGCACTGGGCAATGCGGCGTTCCCGTCGCTTGGCCGCGCGCTCCTCGGGCGTCATGTTTCCGAACGCCTGCAGCACGGGCGCGGCATTAGCTGCCTCCTCGGCTTTTCGCTGGGCAACGCTCTCGGCGCTTTCCTCGATCGTGACGGGCGGGTTCTCGAGGAGGTTGGCGATGCGCACCATTTCGAGTTGTGCGTCTGCCGTGGCCTCGGCGATGCGCTTGAGGGCGCTCTCGATCCCGATCGTGCGCAGGCTGGCGCTGGTCATCACCAGTGCGAGCCAGAATATCGAGCCCGTGGTGGCGAGCGCGCAGGCGATGAGCAAGCCCTGCTCGAGATTGTTGAAGCCTTCCATCAAAGCACCTCCCGCTTGAGCGACGACGGATAGACGTTGCCGTCCTCGGCGATGAACACGGGCTCGCCCGCGCGTATGGCTGCGCCGGCCGGGTAGCTCTTCACGGTGCCGATCGGTTGGCTAGCCGGCGGCTCGAGTTTCTTGAGGCGCTTGTCCAGCCGCCGCGTATCGAGCCAGAGGAGCACGATCATGATCCCGCACCAGAGGATCATCAGCGCGACGGGGATGGGGTTGAGGGCGATGGTCGACTGCATCAGATGTGCTCCACCCATCCACCACAACGGAGGCATTTGCTCGACTTGCCGATAACCTGCGGGTCGAAGCATCCGCACCCCATGCCGTCGCGTGGCCTGGGCGTTCCGACGGGGACGTCGGGAGCGATGGGCTCTCGATATCCTTGATCGAGCGACACGTTGCGCGGGTTGCCGTAGCTGCTCGGCATCGGCTCAGCTGCGCGCCTGAAGGCTGATGCCGTGCCCGGCGCGGGCGCGTGCGGATCATCGGCAAGCAGCTCCGCGCCTAGAACGCCTACGACGGTTTGCGCAATCTCGATCGCGAAGGCGCCGACGTAGCTGTCAGTGCGATCGCTAACGCAGAAGGCGTGGTTCGTTGGGATGCGATCGCTGAGCGCCTGGCCGCCTTTGGGGATTGCGACAACGGGCACGTCGTCGGCAACGCCCTCGAGTGCTTTGCGGAGTTCGCCGACTCTCATGGCGTTGCATCCCACGCTTTGCGGTATGCCTGGTCGGCCGCATCGAGCGCGCGCTGCTTGCGCTCCTCGGGGGTGACCTCGGGATCCCATCGATCGGTAACGGCGTCGCTGGCTTGCTGTGCCGCTTTGATGGCTCGGTGGTGGAGCATTGCCTGGTTGATCATCGGCCCAGCCCCAGGATTGCGAGGGCGATGATCGGCGCCGTGTACAGCCAGGCGCGGGCGATCAGTTGTAGGATTTCAGGTTTGGTCATTGTGCGTCCCCTTGGTGGGCGGACCCGGCACCTGCATGCCGAGCCCGCCTGTTGGTTTGTGGTCTAGGCGATGTTGCCGGCTTCGTCCCGGCGAACGGTCTGGTCGCCGTCCATGCGATCGCTGTCGATGAACTCGCCGCCCAGTTTATAGCGCGGGTTCTGGTCGCCATCGATCAGCTCGGCGGCCTCCTGCTCCTCGCTGGTCAACTCCGAGAACTTGCGGCGCGGCTTGTCCTCGGCCTTGTCCAGCGCCTCGACCTTGCCGTCCTTTTCGACGTGGCCGGCAACGTCGTCGATGCGAAGGCGCTGGCTGGTGCCGGCCTCAGCCTGCTCGAGCTGCGATACGGGGAAGCGGGCAACTTCCAGAGCCTGCTGGCCCTCAAGGATCCGCACGCGCCGATCATCGCCCTCGGCTTCGATGACCTTCATCAACACGCCATGGGGTTTACCCTTGATCCGCACCAGCGAGTCCGCGGGCAGGCGGTTTGCGACGTCGGCGACCAAGCGGCCAATGGTGCCCGCGACGCTCACGTCGCCGGTGATTTCGATGCCGGCTTCACGCGGCGGGTCGTTGCCGCGCTCGGCGAACGGATCGTACTTACGCTGGGTCGCCTCGCCCTGGGCGACTGCAGTCGCTCGCTCGTCTGGAGAAAGTTTCCCGCCATCGGCGAGGCCGTGCTCAGCCTGCAGCTGCGCGAGCATCTGCTCGCCCAGGCGGTCGACGATATCCGAATACCGCGCCTCCAAGGCCACGCGGTTGCGCGTCGCCGCCTCGAGTAGCGCCTTCGCCTGGCGATCGGCTGACGCCGCCACCAGGGCGTTTTGCTTGCACGTCGACTCCTTGCCGACAGCGCGATTGAGTTCCTGAGATACCTGGTTGAGGTCCGTTTCCGTGACCCGCGTTTTCCGCGCCAGTGCCGTTCCGTTAGCCGATTCCATGTGCGCCCCTTTCCTGCTCATTGGGCGCCGGAACATGGCTCGGTTCGTCAACCAGCGCAACGGGTCGCAGATTTCGGCGTCGCCCGGCAAGCGAAGGCCGCGGCAGGTGGACCCTCGCCGCGGCCTCCGAATGCGAACTGGCGAATTTGCAGGACGCCAGGTCACCGACTGCCCATGGGACGCAACCGACAGGAGTCGCCGGTTGTGTTGCACGATCGCTGAGGGCGCGCAAGATTATCACTCCGCCGGCTTGAGGGTGACGCGGTATTCCAGCTCGCGGAGTATGCCGCCGAAGCGGGTGTCGATCTGGGCTCGGTAGAACTCGTCGGGGGCGTAGACCTCGGAGCCGTTCCACTCGGCGTTCGCGAACCAGGCGTTGTAGGCGGCTCGGCCGTGGGTCTCGACGATGGCGTGGGCGACGGTGCGTGCTGGGCCCTTGGGCATGGGCACGTCGGCTGCGGGAGCGGGAGGTGGCTTGGGTGTTCCGGCTGCGAGCTGAGCGGCTATGGCGGAGTCTATTTCGGTCGTCAGCGCGCGGAGGTGGGCGATGGGCTTTGGCCGCTTGTGGGCGGTGCATCGTTTGACGACGTCGAGGATCAGGGCGGGGGTGGCGCCGTTGGTTAGCCAGAGGTCTACGGCGAACTCGAGTCCGCAGTTGGCTGGGTCGGCAACGCTGGGGCCTATGACCTTGAAAACATCGTCGAGAAATTCTTCACGCAAGCCGCCTGCAGTAGCTAGCTTGCTAGCTACTTCTGGCTCTGGCTTTGGCATGCTACCCCGTTTGCTAGAAACTTTGGTGGCATTTGCTTCGCTATTGCTAGGATCGGGTTTAGCAATTGCCTTGCCCGTCTGTTGCATATTCAACGCTCTACGGTGCCCACCCTGCGCGCCCGCTGCGGCTCTGGCGGCGCTCTTGTTGGCGGCCTTTTCGACCTCTTTTTGGAGCCGATTTTGCCGCCAACCTTCGGGGGTCTCGTAGAACATGCTGCCGATCTTGCGCCAGATTTTCGGCCACGATTTCATGTTGACGCCCGCCATGCCGGCGAGGAGCGCAGGCTCCTTGGGGAGGAGGCCGTTGTGGTTCCACGCGTGCATGAGGAGGAGGAGATAGGCGCCGTGTTCGGTGGTCGTCAGGCGGCCGGTGTCGCGGAGATAGTCGCCGACGAAGAGCGGCATATACGGTAAGGCCACGGCTACTCTCCTGCCTGGAGTTGGATGGCGTCGAACTTCGTCCGCTGGTTGCCGGATGTATCCCACCCGACCCGGCTGCGCCGGGCAAACAACTCAGCGCGCGGGCCCGCCGTGAGGCGCTCGATGTGGTCGGCCACCTGCTCGGGTTTGCGCGAGTGCTCCATACGCGGGTGAATGATCACTTGCGGCACGTCGGTGGCCAGGCGTTCGGGTTTTCCGCGCGTGCCCAGGAGAACCAGCTCGGCGTTCGCCTGCGTCCAGTGGCCGGTTCCCTTGGCGGTGTTGTGGTCGAGCTGCTCCTGCCAGTCGACGAAGAGCCGGCCGGTTTCGCGCGGCCAAGTCTTGATCCACACGAACGGGTAGGTCTTGAACTTGAAGCCCCAGGCGGCGAGGCACCCCATCGTCAGGTCGAGGAATGGCCCCGACGTCCAACAGAAGAGGGCGCAATCGTCGGCGGCGAGCGCGCGCACGGGGAGCGATATAATCTCGTGCGCCTTCATCGTCGGATAGGGTGGCTTCCGGTTGCCGCCGGCCCGGTATTCCCACGGGGGGTCGACGTAGAGCGTGCGATAGTGGCCGATCTTGAGGCCGTGGAACGGGCCCTCGGGCATATACTTCATGGTTGATGCGTCCTTTCCTGCCGGCCGATAGTTAGCGCGCATAGCAAATGCCACGCAAGGCGAACGCGCGGCGAACAGATGGTTAATGTCGTCGCGCCCTTCCCTCGCCCGCGCGTGGGTGTATGTTCCCACCGTCGACGCGGTAATCACTGCGATGATCGGCCCGCCCCTCGGACAACCCTTTCCTGCCAGAAAGCCTCCCCGAGCGGGCGGGCTAGTCGGCGATTATTTGACAATCGACTGCCGGTGTTCGTTTTTCCCGCCTCCAATGAGGGCGAAAAAACCGACATGACGTCTGGACGTCGTCCGCCGCGATGGTAGTTTGAGGGCCTTAGCGCAGCACCTTGTCGGCGATGCCGGCATTACGAAGCTCGACGGCAAGCCACTGAGGACTGCTAGGTGGAGGGCCTGATCCGGGGAAGATTCCGGGGTCGGTATCTGACGATGCGAAACCCGACGCGGGCGGCCCCACAAAGGCCGCCCGTTTCTATTTCCCGTCGGTGCGGCCCTGGGCGTTGACCGCCTCGAGCAGTCCGCTGGCGCGCTTGGCAAGGCGCTTGAAGCCCTCACGATCGCCTTCGGTAACGGGCAGCGCCTGGTCGTACGCGGCGGTCTTGAGATAGCTGTACAACTCGGCGACGCGCTCACGCGCGGCAGCGAAGACTTCCTCGCGCGTGGGGATGGGTTCAGGTGAGGGTTTCTTCGCCATTGGTAAGGCCCAGCTGCGATCGCCCATCGGGCGTGAGGGTGTGGACGCCTGCCCAGATATCCGCCTGGACGAGGCCCTTGCGTTCAAGCGCCAGGATGGTGCGCGAGGGAAGGTGTTTCACCCCACGCGCGACCCGTTTGAGCACGTCGGTTTGGTAGGCGGTGAGGCTGACCTTAGAACTCGGCGTCAAGGACGGCCTCCCGCGGGCTCTTGCCGGCGTTGAAATAGGCCCACCAGCAGTCGGAGCCAGTGTGGGCGACAATGTCCTCGGCGGCGACTTCCTGGGCCCAGATGGCGTTGACCTCGCGCTTGTAGCGGGCGAAGCGGACCTCGTCGCGGGCGGTCTTGGCGAGCGGCCACAAACCCCAGGCGATGAAAGCGGATCCTGCTGCGATGCCGGCGATGCAGATCTCGTAAGTCATGGGTAGCCCCCTAAAATAGCCCGAGGCTTGGCCCCCGGTTCGCCCGCACCCGCTTTTTGGCCCCCCGCGCCTTACCCCCTTTTTTCGGGGGTTGTTTCGGCGGGGCCTGCCTGGTGACGAGACCACTTTGCCCGCGAATGGTTAGCCAACCCTGAAAGGCGTCGGGAAATTCGCTGCGCAGGGCGTAGAGGAAAACGCCGCACGCGTCAGCCTCGTCGTTATTGCGAACGGGCAGGCCCCAGGCGGTGGCGTACTCGACGGCGTTGAGGGGCTTCGCGCCGCCGTGGCCGTAGAGCAGCTTCTTATGGCTCTGGTTATCGACCTCGGCGCAGTCGGCGCCGGCATGGTGGGCGAGGAATTCAAGGTGGGAGGTGAGCGCCCACAGGGGCCGCAGGCTCGAGGCGTTGCCGTGGCGGGGGATGATTGGCGCTTCGAAGTAGACGTTCGTGCACCCCTGTATCAGGGGCCAGGCTTCGGCCGCCCACTCGGTGAGCAGGCGGCCGATATTACCCTGGACGGCCTCGCGCATGCCGAACGAGCCGAATTCCACGGGCCCGCTGGGGAGCCCGCGTATCCAGCCGGTTCGGCGCGTCGAGGTGTCGAAGGCGATAATCATCAGGCGAATTCGTCCTCGTCGTCCTCATCCATATCGAGGTCGAGGTCGTTGTCGGGCTTGGCCGCCGGCTTGGCGGTCTCGACGAGCTCGTCATCGTCGAAGTCGCCTCCACCCTTGCGGGCGCCCGGAGGTGCCTGGCCGGCGACGCCACCGTTGGCGGCGGCCTCCTCAGCCTTGGTGGGCTTCTTCTTCGCCACGCGCTTGACGACGTCGTCCAGCTCGGGGGTCTCGGGCTTCGGCTTCGGCGGGTTGGTGGGAACGGTCGGCGGCGGCTTGATGGGGACCACGTTGTCGGCGTCCTTTTTGGCCTTTTCCGCCTTGGGGTCGACGCGCTCTTTCTTGCCGCTGGGCCCCTCGGCTTTGCCCGCGTTTTCGGCGGCGGCGGCCAGCTTGGCGTAGTCCTTTTTGCCGAAGAAGTCGGCCCCGACCTTCGCCTGGCCGGCGTCCCAGCCCTCGAGCCAGGCCTGCGCCTGCTTACCCTGGGAGAACTCCTCGGGCGGCTTGCGCGCACCCTTGCCGGCGATGCCCCGCCGGTATCCGTCCAAGAAGGCGGCGTCCTCGGGGATGGGCATGGCCTCGCGGGGGAACAACGCCGCCTGCTCGCCGGTCGGCAGCTGCAGCCAGCGACGCATGCGCATTTCGTCGGCCAGATCCTCCTTGATCTCCTTGCGGTCGATTTCGCGCTCGCCCAGGACCCGATCGAAGGTCTTCATCTTGAAGCCCATCGTCTTGAGTTCTTTCCGCAGGGTGCTGCGGGCTTTGTTGGCGTTGGCTACGACCTCGGTGAGGGCGTCATGCTTGCGAACGGCCGAGAGGAAATAGGCCTCCCGCTCCTCGGGTTTGGGGATATTCGAGCCCTCGGGCTCGGGTTTGCGTGCCATGGTTCAGTGCTCCTGGTGTTGGTTAACGACCCCGATTGGTTGCGTCCTCTGCGCGGGCCTGCATCCCGCGCGCATGGGCTATTTCGACTTCACTTCCCGAACGACGCTCTTGAGTTGGTCGACGCGGGTTATGCTGATGTTTTCGTACCCCGGCTGCAGCATGGCTGCGAGCGATCTGGGTGGCGTGTTCATGCGGGCGGCCAGATCCTTGAGGGTGATCTTTCCCTCCGCGAGCAGCTTACGCGCGGCCCAGAGTACCCGATAGGACGGCTGCTCTGGCGGCGGCTGCTCTTCTGTGAACGGCTCCGAGGATAGGGCGGGTGTCTTCGCCAAGGTTGCGTCTCCGATTTAGTGGCCAGCCCGAGTTGCGTAGCGCAGATTTCTGCGGTAGGCAACAGTGGCAGGACACGGTCGGTTAACGAGTGGGCGGTAATTTCGCTCTCAACGGAAACCACCCACAGGGAACGCACCCAATGAACAACCCGCACGCCGATTTCGACCTCACATTCATGGCTGGCCGCCTGGCCGAAGCCTTCCAGCAGATCGAGCTTACCGCCACGCAGGGCATCACCGACTCGCTCAACGTGATCAGCGGCGCGCTCGTGCTGCCCTCGTTTGTCGACGACCAGATTGCGCGCGTCGACTGGCTCATTGGCCAGATCAAGTATCTCGAGAGCCGGCGCAACGAGCTGGTCGAGCTGAAGGAAGAAGCCGCTATGGAGAGCGACAATGCTTGAACAACTCGCCAAAAACCCGATCGCAACCTTTGGCTTCGTCCTGATGGCGGCGCTGTTTGTGATTATCCTCATCCACCGCAATCCGCTGCCGTGGGCATTTGCCTCGCTGATCGTGTTGAGTAACGCCTTCATGCTACTCAACGCCGCCCTCGGAAACCCGAACCTCGCTCAGATCATGAAGTGGCTCGGCCAGTGAAGATCAGCGTCAAGCGCATGGGCGCGGGAAACTACGCCGTCCTCGCCGACGGCAAGCATACCCGCATCACCATCATCAAGGGCGATCCGCCTCGCTTCGGCAATCCGCAAATGTGGGAGGCGGCGATCGACGACGATCCTTTCTGGGCGCCAACGCAGGCCCCGAGCATGCGCGGCGTCGCCGCGAACCTGCAGGGAATTATTGACGCACTGGGGGTAAAATGACCGACCGTCACGCGATGGCGTACATGCTCAACGACGAGTGCGTGGCGATAGGGCTCACGCCATATGCCGTCTATGGCGGCAAGGTCTACAGCTTCAAGGACTCGGCCGGCACAGTGCATCCCCACGGGTGCGTGCGCTATGCTGAGGCATTGGAGCAGGCCGCGCACGCCATGATGATGCGCGCGGCGGCGTTGGCCGGCGCCAGGGGGTGCTGATGAAGGACGGCGAAAACGAGACCTATCACGAGTGGCTGGCGCGCACCGAGCGCGAGGCCGATGGTGCGGAAATAAAGAGCCGCAACATTAACCGGCTTCGTATTCTCGCCATCGTAGTCGCATGGATGGTCGCCGCATTCGTCGCTGCGAAATGCAGCGGCCCAGATCCACGGCCGCCCGAGCCTATGCCGGGCATCACCTCGCCATTGCCGCCGTGCCTAGACGACACCGATCACATTTAACCCCGCAGGAAAGACGCAACCGCTATGAGAATTGTCCAACTGAACGTCAGCAACTTCAAGCGCATCACCGCGATCGAGTTGAACCCAGACCCGAACGTCGTCGAGATTGCCGGCAAGAATGCGCAGGGCAAGACGTCGATCATGGATGCGATCGCGGTGCTGCTCGGCGGCAAGAAGATGATGCCCGAGCAGCCTGTGCACGATGACGCCGAGCGCAGCGTTATCCAGGCCGACGTCGGCGATTACATTATCCGCCGCACGATCACGCCCGATGGAAAGGGAACGATCAGTGTAAAGACTAAGGACGGCATGACGGCTGCGAGCCCGCAGGAGGTGCTGAACAATCTGATCGGCGACCTGACGTTCGACCCGCTGCTGTTCGTGCGCCAGAAGCCGGAGGAGCAGATGGCCACGTTGCAGGCGTTTGCGCCCGGCGCCGTCGCCTTCGACACCTTCGATGTCGACGAGAAAGAGGCTTACGACGAGCGCACGTCGATCAACCGCGAGGTCAAGCGCCTGCAGGCGGTTGTGGCGTCTCTGCCGGCGCTCGACGACCTGCCCGCCGAGACCGACGTCAGCGAACTCCTCGACGGGCTCGAGAAGGCGCGCGAGCGCAACGCTGGGATCCGCGCGAAGAAAGCGAAGCGCGATGCCGCCGCCATGCAAGTGAAGGCGCTCGACACGATCATCGCCGACAGCACCGAGGAGATTGAGGCGCTTCGCCAGCGCATCGCGGGTGAGGAGGAGCGTATTGCGAAGGCCCAGGCAGAGCGCGAACCGCTCGCCGATGCACTGGCACGCGCGAAGCCGCTTCCCGATTTCGAAGACGAGAGCGCCCTCACCGAGCAACTGCGCACTGCCCAGGCGGCCAACGATAAGCGCGCTGCCGCCGCCGGCATGGCCGCCCAGGCTACTGCCGATCGCAAGCGCCTCGAGGACGTGCAGAAGAAGTCGGCCAGCCTCACCTCCGAGATTGAACGCATCCAGAAAGCGCGCGAGGACGCCCTCAAGGCGATCGACCTCCCGGTCAAGGGCCTGTCGATGGGCCCGGCCGGCATCACCTTCAACGGCCACCCGCTCAGCCAGGCGTCCTTTGCCCAGCAGCTTCAGCTCGGCATTGCCCTGGCGATGAAGGCCAACCCGAAGCTGAAGGTGGCGATCGTCAAGGAGGCAAGCATGCTCGATGACGACGCCATGGACATGCTCAAGAAGCTGGCGGTCAAGGAGGACTTCCAAGTCTGGATCGAGCGCGTTGGCGCCGGGGGCGAGGACGCGATCGTCATCGAGGCCGGCGAGGTCAAGGGCGCTGCGAAGCGGAAGGCGAAGTGATGGCCAAGGCATGCGGAACATGCGCACGCGGGTATGCGAACGGTGAGTTCGTTGCCTGCGGCGCCGGGGTCGATGACGCTGGCCTAGAGACGGGAATAAACAACCCGATCTGGGCGACGCGTAAATACTCCCTCGTCTCGATCATGCTCAAGGCATCGGGGCAGTCGTCGGCTTTGAAAAACGACAATTGCGACACGATGGACCCGAGCGACGGCGAGCTATGCAAAGTCTGGGAGGCGAAGTGATGGCATCCGAAAAACCCAGGCTGATCTTCCCGCCCGGCGCATGCATCGTCATGACGTCGGGCGAGTACTCCGACTTCGGCGCCATAGCCATCCTCGTTACCCGCGTGCGCGTGGATCTACGCGCCGAGGGCGAGCGATACAAAGCCGAGGCCGCCTTTGCAGATCCGTATGGCTTCCCCGCTTGGCTATGCGCCCAGGGCATGGCGATGGATGCCAGTTACACCGAGGTTCACTGCGGCAACTATGGGAGCTTCAGCCTTGACGAAGAGTGAGAGCACGCCCAGCGAGAAGGCCGCCGATCGCATGCACGCGGATCTTAGCGCCATGCTTGCTGACGCGCAGCGCCACAGAAGGGCATGCGCCACCGGCAGCGAACCAGAAACAGCTTGGTTCCTTGTCGCCAACAATATCCAGAATGCGATTGACAAGCTGCATTACTGCATGAGCGAGCGTGATGCCCGCATAGCCCAGAACGGTTGACGCCTGCGCAGATATCTGCGCCTATCCCACCACCCTTTGCAGGAGGACGACGCACCATGCCTAAACCTAAACCCTTTCCGCGTAAGCCCGCGCCCATCTTTCGGGATCTACAGCACCGGCCGCCTGGCGTTTACGCCGACGTCCCGGCCGGCGAGTACCACCCCGACGAGGCGTTCAGCGCGTCGAAGCTGCGCAACCTGATCGTGGGCCCCGCCTACTTCTGGTCGCAGACGCGGTGGAACCCCGCCTATGCCGGCGACGACGACGCCACGGCCGCGCAGATCAGCGGCCAGGCGCACCACACGCGCCACCTCGAGGGCCCGGCGGTGTTCGCTAAGCGCTTCGCCATCCCGCCGCGCAAGAGCGATTACCCTGACGCGGTCGACGGCAGCGCAGCCTTGAAGGCGGCGTGCAAAGCCCTCGGCCTCAAGGTCACGGGCACGAACCCCGAGTTGATGGCGAACCTCAAAGCGAGCGGCGAATTCCATGGCGAGTTCTGGCTCGATATCATGGACAAGTGGAACGCGGCCAACGCCGACAAGACTAAGATCAGCGAGGCGCTTCTCGCCGAGGTCGAGTTGGTGGCAAAGGTCTTCGAAGCGCACCCGTCGATCGGAAAGCTGTGGGAGCGGGGAAAGCCCGAGGTGAGTATCTGGTGGGTGAACCGCGAGGGCGTGCCCATGCGCACGCGCCTCGACTGGTGGGCGCCGAAGGAGATAATCGAACTCAAGACCGTCGCTAACGCCTTCCGCGACAACTTCAACGTGAAGTGCACGCGCACGATCGCGGCCGAGTACTATCACGTCCAGACGGTTATCGAGCGCGAGGGCGTAGAGGCTGCGCTGCAGATGCCAGACGATATGTGGCACGGCTTCACGCCCGAGGAGGTTGCCGCTTACAAGGCCGGCGGGCTCCCCGACGTTCGCCTGCTGATGATGGGCAAGGCGGCCCCGGATATCTACCAGCGCATCCTCGCGCCGGAAGTGCCGCTCGACGCCACGCACTGGGCTGACGGTCGCCTGGTCGAGGGCGAGATACCGCGCGAGCCCTCAACGCTCTGGCGCAGCGGCGAGAATATCTACGCGCAGATCGCGGCCCGCTTTGCGCGCGGCTGGGAAGTGTTCGGGCGCGAGCCTTGGTTCGATGTTTCGGCGCCGACGGGTCTCACCGATCGGGAGCCGGGTTTGTCAACGTGGGCACTGTCCCGCGAAGAGGAGGTCTAGACTATGGCTGACGATCGTTTTGACGACCAGGACGAGGCCGAGGGCGCGAGCAAGGGCCCGGAGTTTGAATTCACCCTCACGCCCGCCAAGCGGCATGGCCTCAAGGCCCTGCTGTTGCTCTACGGGCTGAGCGGCTCTGGCAAGACCTACTCGGCGATGCGCATTGCGCGCGGCCTGGTGGGGCCTCGGGGCCGCATCGGCGTCCTCGACACCGAGCACAACCGCGCCAAGCACTACGCCGACGAGTTCGAATTTGAACACGCGATGATGGCCCCGCCCTTCTCGCCGTCGCGGTATCTGAAAGCCCTCCGCGAGTTCGAACGCCAGGGCATCGACTGCATGATCGTTGACAGCATGAGCCACGTCCAAGAGGGCGAGGGCGGGCTCATTGAAATGGCCGCGAAGGAGGAGGAGCGCCTCGGCAACCGCGTCGGTAACGGCTCGCAGTGGGCCAAGCCAAAGGCCGAGTGGAAGAAGGTGCGAAACGCCTTCCTGCAATCGAAGATGCACATCATCTTCTGCGCTCGCGCCAAGACCCCGCTCGAGAAGGGCGACGGCAATAAATACGTGAAGGGCGACCTCGTGCCGATCATGCCGGCCGGGTTTGAATTCGAGGTCACCGTTTCGGTCGGCATCGAGGTCGAAACCCAGCAGCTGATCCATACGAAGATGCCGAACCAGGTCGTCGGCGCCTTCCCAAAAGACCAGTATATGAGCGAGTCCACCGGGCAGATGCTTCGCCAGTGGCTCGACGGCGAGAAGATCGTCGACTCCGCATTCGAGGCGCTGAAGGAGGTCGGCCGCGAGCAGGCCGCCAAAGGCGTCGATGCTCTTAAAGCCTGGTACACCGCGCTCGACGGCAAGAACAAGGCGCGCATCAAGGACTATCTGGACGAAGAGTTGAAGCCGATTGCTGCGGGGAAAAAACCCGCGCAGCAGCCGGCTCAAGACGCCGACGATCGCCCCCGTGATCCGCCAGCCCGCGAGGAACGGTCGTCGGCGTCAACTGAAACGCGGGAGGCTGTAAAGCAAAAACAGCCCGAGCGTGAACCGGAGCGCGAACAGCGTAAACCGGCGAAGGCCGAGACGAAGCGCGAGGAGCCACCCCCACCGGAGGAGGACGATCGCGGCGCGCAGAGCGAGTTCGACATGGAGGACGACGAGCCCGCCCCCAAGCCGGCGACGACCACGAAGAAGAAGGCGGCGGCCGAGGAAATGCCGGCGCACAGTTATCCGCCCATCGCCATGGGCGCAGATCCTGACTGGCCGAAGATTGCCGGCGAGATCGCCGACTTCATCGAGGGCTCACCCGCCGACGTAGACCTGATCTGCAAGGTGTACGCCGAGCACATCGAGCGCATGCAGACGGAGAAGCCACGCTCCTACCGCATGCTCAAGACCACGATTGATGAGGCAAAGGCATGAGCAAGTTTCCGCTCCCCGACGGCGCTATCCATTCCCACACGGCAATCCTTGGGAAAACTGGAAGCGGCAAGAGTTCAACCTCGAAACTGATCGTCGAGCACGTTGTCGACGAGGACTATCGGGTTTGCATTCTCGACACCATCAAAAGCGATTGGTGGGGTCTCACGTCGTCGGCGAGCGGAAAGCGCTTCGGCCTGCCCTTCACTATCCTGGGTGGGCCACGGGGCCACGTGCCCCTGCACGCAAACAGCGGCAAGGTCATCGGCGAGCTGGTCGCTTCCGGCAAGTTGCCGCTTTCAATCCTCGACATGGCCAACTTCCGCGCGGGCGAACACCAGCGGTTCTTCATCGACTTCGCCGAGGCGCTCTTCCGCAAAATGCGCGGCGTCCTCTACCTGGTCATAGAGGAAGCGCACGAGCTGGCGCCGAAAGAGAAGTCGGGCGTGGGCAACGAGAACATGGCCACGTATTGGGCCAAGAAGCTGGCCACCGCCGGCCGCTCCAAGGGCTTGCGCATCATCTTCGCAACCCAGCGCGTCCAGGCGCTACACAACGCGCTGTTGGGCTCGTGCGAGACGATGATCGTCCACCGCATGACGGCGCCCGCCGACCAGGAGCCGGTGAAGAAGTGGCTGAAGGGAAACGTGGACGATAAGGCAACGCTGGCGTCGATCGATGCGGGCATGTCGAAACTGCCGACGGGATCTGCGTGGGTGTGTTCGGGCGAGGCCGGCTTCTTTGAGCAGGTGGCGTTCCCGCTCTTCCGCACGTTCGATAACAGCGCGGCGCCGAAGAAGGGCTCGGGCGCGATCGAAGTCACGACGGCCGCCGTCGACCACGACGCGCTGCGGGATCTGATCGGCGACGCCGTTGCCGAGGTCGAGGCCAACGACCCCGTCAAGCTGCGGGCTCGAGTGGCCGAGTTGGAGAAGCAGTTGAAGGCGAAGCCGGCGGCCGAGCTAGATCCGCGAATGATCCAGCAGCTGGAAACGGCCGCCGAGGAACGCGGGCGCAGTCTGGGCGGTCTCGAGACGCGCGCCAAGATTTCCAAGGCTCTGCACGGGTACGCTGAGAAGCTGAAGGGTGGCAGTGAGTACAATGGCATCGAGCCGAGCAAGATGGTGCCGGCATTGCAAATCTTCGCTGGGCCCGAACGGTCATTTGATGCGAAAGCGCACGCACCGGCTCGTGTAAAGCCCGCTCCCGAAAAGACGGAGTCGCGTAAAGCCCAGTCCCAAGATGGCGAACTCGCGCTTCAACCTGCGCACCTGAAAGTGCTCGAGGGACTTGCCATGCTGTCGTCGATCGGGATGAACATCGCGCGCAAGCCAGTCCTCGGCGCCGCCACCGGCTACAGCCACAAAGGCGGGGGGTTCGCCCGCGTGCTCTCCCACCTCTCGAGCGCAGGCATGATCGAGTATCTGCAAGGCGGCATCGCGCTCACCCGTCAGGGCGCTGCAGCCGCGCCACCGGCCGCCACAGGGACAATGCTCGAGAGGCTGGCCCCGCTCATCCAGCCCGCCCACCGGAAAGTCATAGATGCGCTGTTCGGCGCCGGGGGTACGCTGTCGAAGGAAGACCTCGCCCAGCGCACCGAATACTCGGCCAGCGGTGGCGGGTTTGCCCGCGTCCTCAGCCACCTCAGCGGGCTCGAGGTGATTTCCTACGGGAATGGCGGCGTCACCCTCGCCGATTGGGTTGAGCGGTAATGGCTCGGCAGGTCCGCGCACATCAGCCGTACCCGCCCCGAAAGGCGAAGGCGACGCGTAAAAAGGGGGCCTCGTTGCATAAACAGGCCCCGAAGGCCCATAAAACGCCCGCCCAGCCGCATAAGCGCCCCGCCAAGGCGGATGATCCCCCGGCCTTGATGCATCCGCCCTGCGCCGAGTGCGGCCTACAGGCGAGCCTCGTAGGCGGCGACGTGATCTACCCCCACCGGCCCGACCTGGCCGCGAAGTGGTTCTGGCGCTGCCCACGGTGCGTCCCAGCCGCCTACGTAGGGTGTCACAAGGGCGGCGACGGCAAGCAGGCCCTCGGGCGGCCGGCAGGCCCCTATCTGCGCCGGGCGCGCAACCAGCTGCACGAGTTCGTGGACGCCCTCTGGCAGCGGGCCGAGACCTGGGCCTGCTATTACCCCTTCACCGGCAACGTCTGGGGCGTGCGGACAAAGGCCCGGATCCGGGTCTACCAGTACATCCGCGTTCACATGCGACTGCAGTCGCACGAGGCGCACGTAGGGTGGATGGACCTGGCCCAGTGCCGCGCCTGCTGGAAGCTGCTCGCGCACACGGATGGCGGCAACATTCGCGACTGGGCTACCAACCTGACCGCCGAGGAGGAGGCTTTTCTCAATGATCAAGCATAAGATGAAGATCGCGCTCTGGGAGGCCCAGGGCCGAGCCTGCGCCATCTGCGATCGCCCCATGTTGGAGCCGAAGCCAGGCGGCATCGAAGCGGAGTCGCCAACGCGCGAACACGTCATCCCGCGATCGGCCGGCGGCGGCATCGTCCTGCTCGCCCACCGGAAGTGCAATCTCGCGAAGGGAAACCGCTCGCCCACAGCGCGCGAGCTGATGCGCATCGAGACGACGCTGCAGGCGCTCGAGCCGCGCGCACTTCGCCATCTACTGGCCAGCACTGTTGACCGGGTAAAGCAAGCGAAGGAGCGCGCGGCTCTCGCGGGCACGTCGCTCAAGGAGGCAGATCAGGCGCTAGCCATCCTGCTCCGGTACGTGCCCACGGCTGATGCTGCTAGGGCGCTGGCGCAGCTGGACCCAGACGGCTGATTTCGACGCGCTCACGCTCGAGCGCAAGGCGGGCGCGCTCTTCCTTCAACCGCAGCTCGGCTTCGAACGCCATGCGATCGCGCTCGCGCATGTCCTTCTTGCCGTCGCGGTGCGTGTCGGCAAAGCCCGCCAGGATCTTGATGCCCTGGTAGGCGAGGGGAAGGCCGAGCGTGGCGATCGCGATTTCCATGGGGCCGAAGCCCTGGGTCATCTGCTTGTTGACGGTGTCCATCGCGGCGATGAGGTTCGGGTCCAGCTTGTCGAACTCGAGGTCGAGCATCGAGGCTGCTTGCTGGCCGGCGGCAACGAGGCCGGCGCCGGCGCCGGTTACGATTGCGAGGTTCAACGGCGTACCTCCATCTGCTTAGGCTGCTTGACCTTCTCCCTCGAGAGGAAGGCGATCGGGCCCAGGCCCAGCGCTGGAATGACCCACGGGCCCACCTCGATATCGTTCCACATGGGCGAGGCCGTGGCCGCCATGGTGAGGATCATCGAGAGCAGGAGCGCCGGCACCACGTAGACGATGGACGTGACCCTGAAGATTGACGGCACGGTCTTGTCGCCGACCGAGTAGAGCGCGCAAAACATCGCGCCCGCGAGGAATACCAGGATAAGTGCTGAGTCCATGGTCAGGCTCCTTGCCTCTCCCGCCGCTCCATCATCCTATCATTGGCGTAGGCGGCTACAATGAGCAGGGCTGCGGAGGCAAAAAGCGTTAGGAGCGAACCAACTAGCTCCCATTGATCCTTGTCGCCGAATAGACCAGCCATCTGCTCAAGGTGTTCAACGCCCTCGCTGTCGACTCGATCCACGATTTTTGCGCGCTCGGCATCGAGCTTCGCCGTGATCTCGACGCGCTTGGCGATGGCCGTGTTGGCGGCCAGAATATCAGCGCGCAGATCCGCCGCCTGGTTGCATAGGCTGCGGGGATAGGGTTTCAGGTCGCCGTCGCAGTCACCGCCCGGATTGTTATCAAGTTTCGGGAGGTCCCATTGGCGGCCGATGTTCTCAACCTTGCGCAACGACTCCATGTCGCCGTCGCGGCCAATGTCGATCGTTTCGGGCAGTGATCGGAGGTCGCCCTCGAGCGTGCGAATGTTTTTGATGATCGCCGCGCGCTCGTCCTTCGTCTCGATCTGGTGCTCGCCGCGGCGGATCGTGTCGGCGGCCAGCTGCGACCACACGCCCATGAGGAGGACGGCGCCCGAGATAACGACGAGGAAGATGCCGAAGGCCCCCTTGGCAATCTGCGGATCGGACTCGCCGTTTTTGTCCTTGTGGCGGAACGCCTCCATCATTTCGCGGAAGAGCCAGATGAAGACCACCTGCACGCCCACGGCGCCGATCATCGAGAGGATAAATCCACGGTGCCACAGCTGCTCAAAGCCGAGCGTGGCGTTGGTGGCCTCCCAGATGAAGATGCCGAGCACCGAGCCCCAGCCCATCACGTCGGGGCCGTGCTCGCGCACGCGCCGGGGGAGGTCCTCCCACCAACGCTTGATCTTTTGTCCCATCGTGAGCGACTCAAAGCGCGCGCTCAGACGGTCGCCGTCGTTAACTGGCCCGTTCATTTCCTGCCCTTGCCTCGCGCTCAATCTTTACCCAGTCAGCGACCCGCTGCGCGCATAACAGCTGGTCGGATATCAGCTTGGTGGCGTCGACGCTCATGCCCCCGAAGGTCTCGACGCAGTATCCTGCGCGCTGGGGGTCGGGCGTGCACTTAAATTCGAAGCTCCGCACCTGGTTCAAGCACGCGGGCGGCTGCTTGTAGAACGATCGGTCAATTACCGGCTGCGATGGGGGGCACGGTGTTGCCACCGGAGCCAGAACCACGGGGGGGGAGGATGCCGTTGAGCACGCCAATAAACTCAGCAGGCACACCGGCCCGCACACACTGATCCACCGCATTTTGAATCGCCTCCCGAGCAGCCCTTGCGTTGTCTGCGCTTTTTGTTGCAGCGTCCAGCATACGGGCATCGGCAGAGGCGTTTTTCTTGTCGGCCTCCGATTGCCGCATGATGTTCGCCTGAAGCTCCGTCTGGATGACCTTGAGCTGTTCGGCGACTGCGAAATGATAGTTCCCGTTGGCAACCCGGCACTGAGCTATCTCGGCATCGACCTTGCCCTTCTCAGTGTTTTTCGCCGCGATCACGAGGTCCGCCTTCTTGGCCGCCGAGTCGTAACCCCGGCCATAGCCCACGTTCCACGCCAGGGCGCCGGCCACGGCCGCCCCGACAAGGCCGCTGACAATCCCAACCTGAATGGGCGCAAACGCCATATCCGTCCTCCCTACGCCTGAAACTGCTTGGCGAGCTTCTTCTCGATCGCCGCGCACTCGAGCGCGTACTTATCGCGATCGCCGTTCCCGTTGTAGATCGCGATCTGATACCAGTTGCCGTCCTTCAGCTTGCGCAGCATGTCGTTCATCTTGAACCAGCGCAGGCACAGCTCGAGGTGGTTCTGCTCGCTGTCGTAGGCGAACCGCAGCATTTCCATGGGCGAGGCAAAGCCCATCTTTTCCCAGTGGAAGCCCATCACCTGGAAGCGGCCAATGCTGATCGATTTGACGGCTGCGTCGAAGTTGTAGGTCGCCCACAGGCTCCACAGCTGCCAGCGCTCGCGGAAGCTGAAGTCGTAGGGGTGCGTCAACCACGCATCCTTCCAAGCCTTCGGCAGCTTGTGGTTCTCGCGCCGCTTCACGAATTTCGGGTACGAGAGCGCCGGCACCTCCTCCTCGGTGAGCGGATCCCGCGTGGGGACGTCGTAGACGCCCGCCGTGAACTGCGAGAACTTCGCGGGCTCGGCCATGATCGTGACCCGGCCGTCGCGCTGGAACCCGCCCTCGGAGCCGCTCTCCTTGGCGCTGAGGACCGCCAGTTTCACCGGGGGGATATCATGGCGCTTACCCGCCTGGATGTAATCGGCGGCCGTCAGGGGGCGCATATCCCGAGGCCGCCACTGCATTACCTCGTCGATCCTGGCGTTGTTTGCCGCCCGGTCCTGCTTGGCCTGCAGGCTCTTGCCCACCGTGGCCCGTTGGACCGCGCGCACGGCCGCAGCCGGATTAATAGTGGCCATAAGGAAAAACCCTCCCGCCAGAGCAGAAGGGTTTACACCGGAATCAATCTCTGGGGATAGAGCGGCTATTTATCCGCCAGGGCGACCAGCTTCTCGAGGCGCTCCAGCTCGCCGCCAAAGTAGAGCCGCACGCCTTTGAGGACCTCGAGCACGTTCGTGAACTGGCTAAAGGCGTCGCTCGGGTTGGGGATTTCCGCCCTGGCCGCGTCCATCCTGACGATGAACTTGCCGGCGTCCTCATCGATCGCGGCGATGCCCTCCTTGATCTGGGGGATGATATGCTTCGCCATCTTTATCTGGATGGCGAGGTTTTCGGCCTCGAGTTCTTTCAGCTTCGACATGGGTGCTCCTACTTGCGCTTGCCGGCCGCAGCGCGGCGGCGGTCGGCGCGGGGTTGTTTGGGCGGCGGGTTGGCGAGCGGCCCGGCCTTCGCTTTCTTCTCGTCGGCGGCGATTAGCGGCTTGGCCAGCATTTCAACTAGCGCGCGGTTGCGCTTCAGGCCTTCCATGAACTCGGCCAGTTTTTCGCTGGGCACTTTCTCAAGCTGCTGGCCTGCGAGGTTGACGAGAATTTGCGCCCCCGCTGTCACCTGCTCGGCCTGCGCCCGCGTCAGCGTGTACGTGTACGTTTCTTCCTTCATAGTCCTTTGCCTCTCCTGCCTATGCGGCTTTGCGTAGTGTGGTGACTTCGCGGCGCAGTTTCTTCAGCTCCGCGTTGAGTTCAATGAT
>Ga0172380_10000895_pt1 | contig 53761 bp, 48 predicted proteins | sample Leawe162metaG_FD_119747 | JGI IMG/M metagenome (GOLD analysis project Ga0172380, IMG submission 119747) | Leachate microbial communities from a municipal landfill in Southern Ontario, Canada - Leachate well 162 metaG | ecosystem: Engineered > Solid waste > Landfill > Unclassified | place... | reverse complement strand
GCTCCTCAAGACGAGCTATTTGCTTCTTCAGCTCACGGATTTCAATTTGTTCAGGGGTAATCGGAGATGCTTTTGGTGTGCCACCCTGGCGTTCTAGTTTTAACTGTCTCACCCATTTATCCACTTTAACTGTCATTGCACGTGATGAAGCTGGCAAGTTGATAGGTGGTGTGGGTGGCCGAACTATCTATAAAAACTTCTTAATCAATGTCGTCTGGGTTGATGACCAAACCAGAGGCACTGGGCTTGGGCATAAACTGATGGCACTTGCCGAAGCTGAGGCGAAACAGCGGGGGTGCTTGGTAGCTCAAGTGGATACCTTATCGATTCAAGCACCTGTGTTTTATGAAAAACAAGGGTTTGAGATCATAGGCACTGTCACCACTGACCCTCAGCGCATCTTTCTGATGAAGAAGTATTGATCAAAAAAGCGATTGAGAAACGGACTGAATTAACACACTCAGCAATGATCGAAATGGGCGTTTTGCATGCAAAGTAGACCGATCTGCTCTTGGGATAAAATAGCGCATTCTAACGCGCTCTTGGAGTTTACACGGCTAAGTTCCTTATCGGTCAGTCGCGTTATCGTCGCCGAATAGGCATTGGTTCGGCCACAATCGAGCCAAATATCCCCTACTTCTACCCAATAATGCTGCGCTTGCTTTGAATCGGAAACAAACTCGACTTCAAATCCCCTCGCCTCACACCCATGGTGAGCGCACTCAGATAAGACCAATCTCAAGTTGTCCCAAGCCGATAAATTGACCTTGGCATAAGTCGCTAATAATGACTCAACAAATTGCACATGCATGTATTTATCTCCGTTATTGATATCAGTAGAGATTTAACCCTTAATTCTTATCGTCGAACAACTAAGCTTGGGTCTTTGCCGCCATTAAATAATAATCCCTTGCCGAAACGGTGAAAAAATCCACAACCTGCATGTGCGCTTTACCCGAGTGAGCGGCAAAGGAACGTTCATTATCTTCGGCAATAAAGGTCAACATATAGCTAAAATGCGGAGCAACTTGGCGACGAATTTCACAGACTAATGCCTCGAAAATCCCTTGCCCACGATAGGCTTGCTGCACCCAAATCGGCCCGTATTGGCAGGAATTGGCCTTAGTTAGTTTAGGTCCATCCCAATCGAGTTGCCCCAAACGATTCAACAAATTGCGGTAAATAGGCCAATGTTCGAAAAATCCCCAACGGCCTGCAATCACATAACCGACGATCTGCTGCTCAACCTGCACCACTACAATCCAATGGTGCAGCACTAATTCGCTCAGTTCACTGTGGGAAAAAGCTTGCCCTTGCAATCCCATATTGGCGGAGGCTAATTCGTCATTAAGATGTTTTTTCTCTAGCATCGCTAATAAATCAACATCTTGAGGTAAGGCTAATCTAATTTTCACAGTGTTCTCACGGCATCATCTTGGCTTTAGGCCCAATTTAAGGCCGTCAGTATACTCGGTTGGATTAATAGGCACAGCTAGAACAAGGTATTATTTAGTGCCTTGATTTGCTAAATCCCCTTTTATTTCCCAAACTTAATGAATATTTAGCCCTAGTTAGGCGTTTGTATGTTGCCCGAAACCATTAATCCCAACTTGAGTTTACTTGATAGCGACAATCAACAAGTGAATCTCACTCGCTGGATGCACCAATGTGAGCTCATCAAAAGCTATTACAACGCTAACACGGTTTTTATATTCCAAAAGACCAGCGCAGGATTTGAGATCATTGTCAGCGCAATCACTGAAACACCACAATTTACCGCGGGCACTTTATATCCACCAGCACTCGAACTCTTCAAACAGATACAAAACAGCCAACCTGATGGTTTATATCAAAACCTCGGCAGCTTTATGTTAGAGGATTTACCAAGGGATTTTGATGGCATTCAGCACATTCTCTCGCGCCCTATCGCTTGGCCGGATGGTAGCCAATTTGGTGCCCTGTGTGTACTCAACCCGCATATAACAGAGCCACTAGTCAATGCCGCTATGCTCGAACCATTTCAGATTTTACTACAACAGGAATTATCCCTTCTGTGTCAGAACCATAGAATTGAATCCCTTTCGATGCGCGATCAAGAAACGGGCATGCTCAACCATTACGGCTTCTTGATGATGGCACCAAGGCAGCTCAATTTAGGCCGCCGCTTTGGCGCCCATGCAGGTATCATCTTCTTTGAATTACTGAGCACGGATAACACTCCAATACCACTCGAAAATAATCACCACAGACTGTTAGGCAAGTTAATCCAAGATACGATAAGAACCGCTGACGTTGCCGCCCATTACAACAGCACTCAATTTGTGGTACTTGCTTTTGTGGATGGTGAACGGGATGTTCTACATATTATGAAGCGAGTAGAAAAGCAGCTAGAACAACAAAACCATCAGCTAAAACTCGATGTGAGCTACAGTTTTTTTACCCCAGAATCCAGCGCCAAACTTGCACCTATGATGGAACTCGCGCGGGGCAAACTCGATTCAATGCGCCCACCTGTATCCCAAGCCGCAGACACGCCAGTAGAACCCGCCATTGACTCAAGCTTGTACGATAATCCCGCCGCAGATTCGGCAGAGCTTTGATTTAATGAAATTTAGACTTAATTAGACAGTACAAAATTACTTGGAATGCTCATCTTGGCGCTTCGCCCATTGGATAAACAGCACCACAGGATAGGGCGACATTAAGACCAACCCTAAACCAATCAGACTTGAGATCAATAACATGCCGCTTATCTCTAGACTCCATTGCGTCAACATATAAAACCCAAGTCCACAAACTAGCATCAATACACCTAACCAATGTAAAAACTTCAACAAATTCAGAGTACTTTTAAATGAGCCTGTCATATAAACCCCTTTAGATCTTACGAAAAACTTGTCACACTATGGCCATAATCATGGAAAAAGGAACCGCAACGATGTTAAAACAAACATTCATTTTAGGTGCATTACTCTTAGGCATCACCGCCTGCCAAAGTGCCGATATAGCACCAAATGATACTATTCCATTAGAAGGCCGCTGGCACATTGAAATGGTTCAAGGCCAACCGACTATCGATTACAGCCCAGCGCAAATTACCTTTGAGGCCGAAGGTAAATTACATGGCAACAACAGCTGCAATAACTTTTTCGGTCAATATACTCAGCAAGGCGAAGAGCTTAAGCTATCTCCTGCCGGTAGCACAATGAAAGCCTGCGTGGATGCCCTAATGCAGCAAGAGCACAAAGTGATGCAAGCTATGCCATTAGTTACCAAAGCAAAATTAGTGCAAGGCCGACTTACCTTACTTAACAGCGACGACAAGCCAGTGTTAGTGTTAAGCCAAATGAAGTAACCATAAAACTTGTCAGCATAAAAAAACCGCCAATGGCGGTTTTTTAGTTAACGAACTAGCAATAAAAGCTCCCTATGCTTTGACACTCTTAGCCGCTGCAATTTCGAGGGCGATATTCTGTTCGGCTATTACGGCGCTTTGATCTATGTCGGCATTATAATGCGCCATATCCAACTCATCTTCAGACTTTGCAATGACAGTCGTCGCCACTAAGTCACCGGAGACGTTTACCACAGTACGCACCATATCTAAAATACGGTCAATTCCCGCAATCAATGCCACCCCTTCTAAGGGAAGCCCTACGGTTGTGAGTACTAAAGTCAACATCACTAAACCCGCACCGGGCACACCCGCAGTACCAATAGAGGCCAACGTCGCCGTTAAAATAATGGTGAGATAATCGACGACAGTCAGGTCGATACCAAACGCCTGTGCCACAAACAGCACTGTGACCCCTTGGTATAACGCTGTGCCATCCATATTGATTGTGGTGCCTAGCGGTAACACGAAGCTAGAGATCTTCTTATGAACCCCCAAATTTTCACTCGCACACTTCATACTCACAGGAAGCGTGCCCGCAGAGCTCGATGTGGTAAACGCCACTAACATGGCATTGCTAATCCCTTTAAAAAACTGCAGCGGGCTTAACTTTGCAAATCCGCGCAGTAAAAAACTATAGAATCCAAGCACATGAATAATACAGCCAAGATACACAGCAATAATAACTTTGATCAGTGGCCAGAGCATATCAATCCCATACTCCCCCGCTACCCAAGCCATTAGCCCAAATACACCGTAGGGTGCGAGCTTCATCACCATGTCGGCCATTTTATACATGGCCTCAGCTAAACTTTCGAACACTTTAATTGCAGGTTTGCCATGCTCGCCAATCAGCACTAAGGCGATACCTAAAACAATCGCAAATACTATAACTTGCAAAATTTGCCCGCTTGCTAAAGCCGCAATAGGGTTCGTCGGCACTATGTCGATCAAAGTATCGACTAAAGAAGGTATTTCTTTGGCAGTTTGAGTCGCGCCTTCTGCCAATGACAAACCTAAACCTGCACCGGGTTGAAGAACATAACCGACAATTAAACCGATAGTGATCGCGATAGCCGTGGTAAAGAGATAAAACGCAAAAGATTTAAAACCAATACGCCCCATCTTGTTCGTATCTTGCATCGAAGTAACGCCCACAATCAGTGAGCAAAACACCAATGGCACAATCAGCATCTTAATGGAATTAACAAACAAGGTGCCTATCGGCTTTAAGTGAGTCGCTTGCTCGCCGAAGATGATGCCCACTAAAATACCTAGCACCATACCGATAACAATTTGCAGCCACAGCGGCACTGACATCCAGCGAGACCAAATACGGCCTAATGCTGACGACTTTTGTTTTGTCATATTGATAACCTTGAATTCGAAACTATGATGGGGCAAAGACCAAAACTAGCGCGCTAGTTTCTCAGTCTAAATGGGGCAATCGCCGAGTCTAGCAGAGGGGTTTTAATCGAGGGATGATCTGGGTCACGTTGAGCTAAACCGCCTTAAAATCAGTAATATTAGCCACACAAACTTTGTTAAATTGGCCGCTGAGATGTTAATTTTCCTGCTTAAGCATCAAAATATTCTGTGACTTTTTTTGGTGCTATTTGCTGACGATAAAGCGACGCAGGCGGTTGCTCACGCTCAATCAAATAACTCCAATAATCGTCATCAAAACCACTGAAAATAAAGTCGGACTTACCGTTAGCTTTTAAGACCAACCACCACCAAACTAAACCCCATAAACCGAAGCTCAACAGCGTTAAAATAAAATGCAGACGATGATTTATCTGTTCATCAGCAGCAATATCATAGACGGGTAAAATCTTAAGTTTATAGCGGCGAGTAGACTTAATAAATCCCATCATTAACTCACTTAGTTCAGCGAAAGGACACTAGAGATAAGCCTAGAAGATAAGACTTTAGTCGTACAAACATCCACAGCAATAAATAATATCAGTGCCTAACCTGCCACTGCCAAACTCGTTATCCCTCGTCGTTCCATGCTAAAGTGAATCACAAAATGTTGTTTACTAAACAAGAGCGGTATTGCCAAATAACCGCCTAGGAGTTGTAGTATGTTGATTCGTAAAGCTAAGGCTCAAGACCTAATCGCCTTAGTGCAGTTTAATCAGGCCATGGCCCAAGAAACCGAAGGCCTAGCCTTAGATGAAGCGACACTGACTCGAGGTGTGGGCACGCTACTTGAGAGCCCGCAAAAAGGGTTTTACCTGGTCGCTGAAATCGCAGGTGAGCTAGTCGGCTCGCTCATGGTGACATTTGAATGGAGCGATTGGCGTGCGAAGGATTATTACTGGATCCAGAGTGTGTATATTCGCCCGCAAAATCGTCGCCAAGGCATCTATGCCAAACTCTACAGCGAAGTCAAACAACTGGCCGAAGCTAATGGTGGTGCCGCCAGCTTCCGTTTATATGTCGAGCAAGAAAACCTCGCCGCACAGCAGACCTATCAAGCGTTAGGGATGAAGCAGAGTTACTACTTAATGTACGAAGAAAAATAAGTGATTCAAATCTTATACGTAATAAAAAAGGATCGGGCCAATAGCACGATCCTTTTCTTTTTACGACTCACGATTCACATTCAAACCGCGTTCCTACTAAGATTAAAACTTAACGAAAGAAGCCAAACAGAATAGCCGTCATTGCCAATAAACCCGCTATAACCACGAAGATATTGCTGATGCGACCACGGTGCGCTTTTAATGCTGGCACTTTGTATACAGCGTACATAGGCATCAAGTACAGGATAGCCGCGATAATTGGGCCACCTAAAGCTTCAATCATATTCAAAATACTTGGGTTTTTGATTGCCACGGCCCAAATCGTCACAAACATAAACACCAGAATAAATTTGTTGATTTTTTGCTCTGAAATGCCTTTTTTATTCGTGTCTAACTGCTTAACAATAATCCCCTTCATGCCTTCTGTCGCGCCCATGTAATGGCCAAAGAAAGAAGACACAATCGCGATAAAGGCGATTAATGGACCAAAGTAGCTCACAAAACCACTTGAATGCACGTTGGCGAGATAAGACAAAATCGGTAGATTCTGAGCTTTCGCTTCGGCCAATTGTGCTGGCGATAATGACAGCACACAAGAGAACACAAACAACATCACAAAGCCCACTAACATCATGGAAGTATTACGTAAAATAACATCAGCTTTGCGAGAAGCATTCGCGCCATGGTCACGTTTCAATGACACAGAAAACTGTGAAATCGCTGGAGAATGGTTAAAGGCAAACACTAAAACTGGAATCGTTAACCAAACTGTGCCTAAAAATGCACCCGCTTCTGGTACAACGAGTAAAGCATCCATTTTCCATTCAGGGATCAGGTAGATAGACATAAAGGCCAAAATACCCACCAGCGGATACACCAGCAATTGTGTCACTTTGAGCATGAATTTCTCACCTGCGACCATTACAGCCATCATACCGAGGATCAATACACCCGATAGAATGAAGCGTGGTGGCGATGCCATGCCTAACTGATTGACGATAAAGCTATCAACAGTGTTGGTAATACCTACACCGTAAATTAATACAATCGGATAGATAGCAAAGAAATACAGTACGGTAATGGCTTTACCCGCGCCAACACCAAAATGCTCTTCAACTACTTGAGTAATGTCGCTACCAGGAATGCTTGATGAACAAACAAAACGAGATAAACCACGGTGGGCAAGATAGGTCATAGGACCAATGATCACTGCCATTAACACAAGAGGCCAAAAGCCGCCCATGCCCGCATTGATAGGTAAAAATAAAATTCCAGCGCCAACGGCAGTGCCGAACAAACTCAACATCCAAGTCGTGTCTTGGCGAGTCCAAGGTAAGTGTTTCGTTGAATCTAGATTCTGTGTGCTTTGAGGTGTTCCAAGAACACTGGTCGCATCTTTTTGCATATAAAAGTTACCTTACGGTGTGACTAGCATAATAAATTCGCGCTAAGGATAACCAAAAAAAGCCCATAAAAGTTGATCTGACACGGCTTTATGTAAGGGAATTTCATAATAAACTGATATTGAGATCTAGATCGCTGATTTAATGTAATAAGTTTTCAATACAGCATCAAAACATATACATAAAAAGCCACTTAAAAATACAAGATATTCACCTCAAGCCAAATCCAGTGACATTGCATAAGCGCCGAGAAAAACAGCTAACCGGACATGTGTCACAAAAATCAACAAAACAAGACGCGTCACAGCATACTCACGTCTAAGGTAGATCGAGATCACAGTCGTTAATGTTAAATTTTTACAAATCGCTATCAGTCGCAAACACGCATAAAAAACGGCTCATCCGGATTCAACTCCGAAGTGAGCCGCTAACGATTAAAGCGCAAAATCTAACTTATGGTTTTTGTAGTGTCAGCTCAGTTGTCGACACTACAGCTGGGGCTATGTCAGCCTCTTTGAACAACAAAGGACGGAAGCTTTTAGCACTCGAGTACAAGATACTTTGATCGGCAAACGCAGGCGTTAAGATATTACTCGACTCAGAGTAAGTTAAAATCCCCCGCGCCACAGGCCCCTCGTCGGTAAAGTTCACCGCCATCATCCAACTCGAACCGTAACGCACTTGGTACCCTTTCGCCGTTAAGCCAGAACTCATTGCCTTGCCAGTGACCACATCCATCGCAGCTGCGTATTTGTGCTGCGGGATCAAAGTGTCATCCCCCGACAAACTGGTTGAAAACACGTTGAATCCACCTTCAGCATTATGACTACCCGGCCAAGGTAAACGCGACCCGCTTGGCGTTCCATCTGGCAGCGATTTCTCCACAAATTGCACATCCCCTAATGGCGCATCTAAGGCAAAGCCTGCGGCCTCAAGGTTAAGCGCACTGTGCGCCAAGGCCTTTAAGGCACTACCATCCGTAGTCAAGGTTTTAGGTGTCGTTGCCGCATTAGCGGGATCGAATCCTTGGGTCAACATGGTTGTTTGGCTGAATAGATGGGCAAATTCACGTAGTAAAGCACCACCTTTACTGTCGTTATCTTGCTTACCGTTCCACGCCTTTAATGCCGCACAAGCCGAAGAGACATCCTTAGATAAACTCGCCGACACCACCACAGGAGTACTGCCTTGGGCATCACACTGGGCAATCAAGTCAGGCAGCACTAACTCGGCGAGATAACTGCGATTCGACAGCACAGCCGCTTCGAGTTCTTCCAAGCTGAACTTGCCATCAGCCCCCGCGGCGTCCTGCATTAAACTCAAGCCCATCCGTGTCCGCAGTGATAGCTGTCCAGCCTCTGCGCCGTACATAGGCGAGAAGTAAGTCAGCGGTTCATTCAAGTTAGTCGACCAAAAGGAGTCATTGGAGTTTTGCACAAAGTCGCTGCGCTCAAGCTTGGGCGCACGCTCATAGGGCGTTGGACCATCGAAGCTAAACAGTGAAGTGTTACCGGGTAAAATCGTAAATCCGGCTTTTGCCTTAGCCGCTTTAATATCCGGTGAGGTTTTTAACAACACAACTGCCGATTCAGATAATCCTGGCACAGTTGAGTCGTCGATATAGAAAGCATTGCCCTCTTTATCGGCGTACATAGTGTTATTGAAGATAACGCCATCGTAGTCCTTAAATGCCTGTTGGAACTCTTCTTTGTTCGTCGCCATGTTCATGGCTAACCAATGGTCAACAGGGTCCATAGTCCCCATATTGGCATCTTGGATCATAAAGGCACTGCCATCATCCCAACCAAAAGGCGCTAAAGCGGGTGGAGCTTCGACCATAGGGCCTTTGGCCGTAGTATAAATATCTTTCTCGGCGACCAGCATGCCCGCAGGACCTGCATTCACTAGAACCGACACTGTCTCTTTGGTGATCGGCATAGGTTTACCATCAAACAAATACTGCATCCGATCACCCGAGACTAACTCAAGGTTATACATCACAAAATGCTCAGCAGTAGAGAAGGTATGAGTCCAAGCGAGATCTTTATTGAAACCAATATTAATCGGTCCTGGCATACCCACTAACGAGCCGCCCATCATATCTAAATGCCCTGGGATCGTAATATGGGATTGCCAAAAACGCAGGTTACCCGTATGCGGGAAATGCGGATTACCTAGCACCATGCCCTTACCATTTTCGGTTTTATCCTTGCCTAAACCCCAACCATTTGAACCTAAATCGCGGGGATTGGTCTCTGGTGTCGTGATACGAGCCGCGCGGGCAATCAACTTAGACTGCATATCGGCCACAAACGCAGTTTGGTCTTGGCTAGGCGCTGGCCCAACGATACGCGGCATGTATTCCTGTGCATCTCCTGGGTTAGCGTAAAAAATCAGATCGAGAAAGTTAGCTGCGCCCGGTAATAAGGCGATAGAAAACAAATAAGTCACCACATCTTCTGGCACTATGGGTTTCACCCAAGGCTGACCGCCACAGAAAGGTTCTGCCGTTTGTGTGCCCGCTTCAACATCAGCAATATATTGGTTATAACCAGAGGTAAAACCTTGGATAAGTGCCCGAGAATTTTCACTAAATTTCGGCCATTTTTCTTCGGCTTGCGCTCTGATCTTTAGCGCTTTATAGGCAAAATCTGAGATAAGGTTACCGTTATCTTCCGCCGTGGGTTGACCCGTAGTGAAGTCAATCGACGCATGGGGTCCAAAGTACATAGAACGCTGTGAGTTCGCCTTGATAAAACCATCGGCTAATACACATAAGTTGTCCTGTGCCTGCGCATAACCGCTACCAAAACCTAAACTTTCTAAGTTGTCAGCTTGGATATGCGGCACGCCATAGGTCGTACGGCGAATACTGGCTTTGAGTAAACCATTGGGGGCAAAAGCTTGCAGTTGAGTTCCAGGTTCGGTAGGCGTAGTGCTATCTTCGCTATCGTTACAGCCGGTCAGTATTACACCGCAGGCCATTCCCATAGCAATCACGAGTTTGTTGAATTTCATTATTATTATCTCTTGGTTTTGGTTCCTTCAATGACATAGCCTTACTGCCTATTCCAGCCCAAATTACTGAAGGAGCAATAGTTGCATGTCGCTTCCTAGTCCCTAAGGCTGGCTATTGCCTCCCCTACTGTTGGCTTTTTTACTGAGCTTCGCCGACGACTGTGGCAGAATAGAAAACCCAAACACTTAGACACCTCAGACCATTTAAGCAATGATTCAAACGAGCGTCCACATTAAAATCCAAAATAAATAACTTATATGCAACAAAACATTATTAAGATAAAAGTGGGTTCTAAAAACCCAGTAAAAATCAACGCGGCAACTAACGCCATGGCACAGCTGTTCCCTGAGAGCATCATAGAAGCCAGCGGTATGGATGCCCCTTCTGGTGTTGCGGCGCAGCCAATGACAGATCTCGACACTCGCCAAGGGGCGATCAATCGGGTGCGCTATTGTCAACAGCAGGACCCGCAAGAGACTAAAGCCGACTACTATTTTGCGATGGAAGGCGGTGTCGATTGTTTCGACTTTGGCCCTGCCACATTCGCCTATATCGCGATTGGCCATAAAGACCAGCTTGCCATTGGCCGCAGTGCGATTTTACCTTTACCAATGCAAGTTTATCGAGCATTAGAAGCGGGGGAAGAACTCGGGGATGTCATGGATAGGTTGTTCAATACAATCAATATTAAGCAAAAAGGCGGTGCCATAGGTTTACTCACCCACGGCCATGCGACCCGTGAAAGTAATTACACCCAAGCGATTATTCTCGCCATGACGCCATTATTGAATCCTGATATTTACACAGTAGATTGTTAGTAATATGTTGCAAGAGGAATTAAAGCCCGCTAACTTAGTTGTGACATGCAACCAAACCTATTCGACTATGGCTCAAACAGACGCACCATTGGCTCAAGATCCCGCGAAGCCTGTGACTCAAACTAAGCAAACGACTGAGTCAGGCTCATCCGCCCAACTCAGGCATTTGTCTCGCTATCTGGTGAGAAATTTAGGCATGCTCAACGCCGCCTTTGGGGATTTACCCCTTTCGCCCGTGCAAGCCCATGCCCTGTTTGAGATAGGCAAGCAGCCCCTGACCATCAAAGAGCTTGCAAGCAAACTCAGCATTGATAAGTCCAATGCGAGCCGCGCTATCAAGCATTTGATCGATAAACATCTTGCCCAGAGTCAGGTGCACCCACGGGACAGTCGCTGCTTAGTTGTGCAACTGACACCTGCGGGTAAGAAGTTACTCGTTAAATTGGATACTCAGCAGAATCAATTATTCCAAGGGATCTTAGCCCAACTGACTCCATTGCAAACTTCACAAATCGAAGAGGCCCTCGTGTTATATAACCAAGCCGTACATAACGCCAAGCAGCAAAGTGGTTGCCACATTCGCCAAGCCACAGCCCAAGATGATGCCGCAATTGCCAAAGTCATCCGCGATGTTTCGGCCGAATACGGCTTAACCGCGGATAAAGGCTATAGCGTGGCGGACCCGACCTTAGATTGCCTAAGCCAGATTTACTCCCAAGCGGGCGCCAACTATTGGATTATTGAATTAGAGGGCCGCATTTTAGGCGGCGCCGGTATTGCGCCTTTAGCTAACAATGATGGCGTCTGCGAACTGCAAAAAATGTACTTTATGCCAGAAATCCGCGGCAAAGGACTCGCAAAACGCGTAGCGTTAATGGCACTCGATTTCGCCCGCGAAACGGGTTATCAAAGCTGCTATTTAGAAACCACCGCTGTACTAAATGAAGCCGTAAAACTCTATGAGAAATTAGGCTTTGTACATCTGTCAACTCCCCTAGGGAACACAGGCCACGACGCCTGCGAAATGCCGATGCAGCTAGATCTTAATCAATAGGATATGAAGCAGAATTCCAATCAAAGTAACAATGCCAAACAGCCATGATTAAACTTGTTTGGCATTATCAATTTGTATCAGCAAATGTTATTCAGCAAGATGATTTTAATTATCAGTCTTAGGGCATAGTTTTTCTTAACTTAAATGCATTAAAATATGGCAATTTACCTCACTCAATTTTTAATAAATTGAAAGGCGTTTGATACCATTTTGTTAACGGCATTAAATAGGGAACATTATGCTCAGTTGGATTTTTAGTGATAAGAAACTCACACTTCGGGAAATATGCCTAGATAACACGCTTTCGACCTCGGCTAAAATAAAGAAAGTTGATCAATTTCTTGCCGATAGTGGAGATCTCAACTTTATTGATCTCAATATTTCGCCCTGCAATATATTAGTTCCCCTATCTTGCAGTCCTCAGTCCGATTTAGTGCTTATAAAATACTTGCTCAGCAAAGGCGCTAAAATTGAATGTAATAGTTTCAGTGCCTTGCATTCGGCTATTGAATATAACAACTCAGAACTCGTTACCCTATACCTAGACTCTAGTGCCAATCTTTACTTTCAAAATCAATATAGTAATTGCTGGCTCAACTATCTATTTCATCCTAATCCGCAATATATCTATCAAGACCATCAACGTAGAGACATGATCGACCTTCTACTTGCAGCTAACTTAGATATCAATAAACCGGTGAGCTTTTGGACTAATGGTGAATTAAATCACCCACTAGAAATATTATATGATGAACGCAATAAAGATCTGTTCCTGCATATCATTAATAAAGATATCCCATTAGACATTGGCAAATTAAGCCTAATTGAAAACATTATTTCTTCGAGCGAATTTTGTGGAGTAGAAACATTTTCTCCCTTAGTTAAACGCTTCCCTGCATTTAAAAAGTCACGCTATATTATGGCCAACGATAGCAGCTTCTGGGATGATGCTAATTTACTCGAACTATGCGTTTACGCTAAAGCGCAAAACTACACTGAATACCTGTTAGACCATTATCCGCAGCTCAAAGCCGATTCTCACGCCAAAAGTTTGGTCTATGCGGCATTGACCTCAGAATTTGACCTTAGGATTATCGAAAAACTGATTAAGGCCACCGTCGATATCAATCGCATCTATAGGATGACACCGCCTGATGCCGACCATTCACCCTTGCTCAACCAATATATTAATAATGCCCAATTTACCGATCCGAATAAACGGAGTTACATCTACCAAGCCCTTGAACTGTTGCTCAAATATGGCGCTAATCCAAATGCCGAATTTGTGAATACGGGTAAATCCTATGAGATGTTAGTCTGGTCGAATTTACGACTATTGGTTTATCCAATGGTCGAAAAGAAAACCTTTCTGCCCGAGTTTTTCGATCTGTTCCTGCAATATGGTATGGATATCAATAAAAAATTTGGGGCGGTGGATGAACCAACCTTACTCACTCTCTGCCAGCGTGGTTCAGGGAAAGAAGATCAAGCAACGCTTATCCAAGTGATGGAATATCTGCTCACCAAGGGGCTGGATTTAAGCCTCACCAATATCTACAACACTAACTATGTGTCCGCGGCGGCCATCTCCTGTCGAAGCCAACTACTTGAATGGCTCATTCACCAAGGCGGGGATATTTTTACCCATTGCGGTCACGATAACTCGCCCATTCTACACAAGGCGATTTCGACCTACTGGTGGGATGAAATTACCGGCCCTATGCGGCGAAAAACCGTAGAACTATTACTGCGCCATGGAGCAAAGTTAGAAGAATTCTCAGTAGATGAGCAATTTACGCCATTAATGTGCGCCAGTTACTACGGCGCACAGTCCTGCGTAGAGACGCTACTCGAACATGGCGCCAACCCCAATGCCATCAATGCCGAAGACACCACGCCAGCCCTTTGCGCTGTGATAGGCGGCAGTTCAATCGAGTTCCCCCGCTTTGAATCAACGGCGGTGCGGATCTTAAGACTTTTGCAGCAATATGGCGCCGACTTAACCGTGACCAATAGCTTCGACAATAGCCCGCTAATAGCGGCTATTGAGCAAGAATATAAAGAGATTTTCGAAGCGCTGCTGCAGATAGCCTCCTACAGTGAAACTCAGCTTGAGCAAGCACTCAGCAAAGCCCTGCCGCAAAGCTATTTCCAGCGCCGCCTGCTACAAACACTGGGGCGCGAGATACCGCCAGCCCCCACAACCATAGCCCACAATCGCGCAATACCAGCAACAGCTTCGAGCAATGCCGATCCTATGACGGCCAATCCGCAAGCATCTGAGGTGAATGTGACACCTGCGCCCGTCAAGCAAACCAAATTAGAGGTGAGTAATGCGGCGGCAAATCGAGATCAAATCCCAACGCTATTCGATCTCAAAACCAAAGTGCAGAGCTTTTTTAAACTGATCGCCACCGATCCGACGATCACAGTTGAACAACTCAATTCGGTGAGAGTCCTTATTGATCAATTGATAGAAAAGCTCGACAACTTTAGCTTTTTCCGCAATCAAGCGACAAAGGCCGAATTTGAGGAAGGTGTTCAGGAATATATCGATGAAACCGTCGAAGAAATTAACGAAATTATCGAGGATGATTATCCAGCGCTTACCGAAGCCTTAGTCGATTCAGTTTGGACTATTTTGCAGTACTTTAGGGTTGAGATTGATATCGAGACCGCACTTAGAAAGCGCTTTTGGTAAATGTAAGTCACAGATTAACGTCTCTTTGTTAGGGACGTTAATCATTAAAATAGAGTTTAAATTCTCTGTTAGCTAACAAACTTACACCCTTAACTAAAGAAAATGGCTCTTTAAAAGACACCAGTGCCGATAAAATCTATTCAATGAGGAGATTCAACCATATGAAACATCAAGTACTATTTGTTATAAAATCAACAAGTAAAGATGAAAAAACAATTCATAATAAACTCAAAGAATTTCTAGCATTAATAGATAGAAAAACATCTACAGCTAAGAACCCTACTATGCTTGAGAGTTTTTTACCATTCAGGATAAAACATTACCATTGGAATCTAAATAAAGAGACAGGCACATTCATTAAATTATTCCCCAATGTAGATCTTGATGAAAATACTTTCGCACCATAAAAACCTGAATGAAGCTGGTTATTGAGTATCATTTTCCACCAAGATTTTCCTGGATACGAAAGAATTAAATCCGAAGATTATATAATTAGCTTGTTAGACTCATTGAACTATGAATATGAAATGATATATGAAACAGATAGTCGTGATTCAATTAAATATGGCGACATTAAGTAGTAAAAGACTCTATTTATTCCCTTAACGCGGGAGATAGTAGCCATTATCTCCCGCAGAAACTATATCTTAGTAATCTTTTAAGTACCAAAGTACCGTGCTTAATATCAGCATAAGAGCACTTATGTCAGTAGTCAGTTTACTCAAATCACTGGTGAAAGTGATGTTTTAACAAGCAGTAACTGGCTACGAATGATTTGACGTATCTGATTATGCAGTTCAAATACTCGAGCGCGATCATTAAGATTTAGCGATAGATTTTCCAGCATCACCAGATCCAAATTAAATTCGGGATAATGTAGTGTCATCGACATATAGCCAGATAAATAGCCCGTATGACTGTATTCGACGAGGCCATCGTCCTTATTGATCCTCACCCCATAGCCATAGCGCATATTCGGCCATAAGAATTGGATCTCGGTATACGCCGTTGTCATCCGTTGATAACTCTTTGCACTCATCAACTTGCCAGAATGTAATAGATGCTGAAAGGCGGCATAAGCTGGCGCTGAGGTAATTAATCCCCCTGCGGGCAACAAAGCTTCATCAAGCACTAAGTCAGCAGGGGCAATCACCTCGCTTTCCTGTAAACCTACGGCAAGTGAAGGCACTTTGGCGCGAATAGTCTCAATACTGCCAAGCTCAGCACTCAGGCCATTAAGCTGGTATCGCGTTGCAAACTGCGCCACTTGCTCGGCAAAGGATTGGTGATTGACCTTCTCAAGCACTTGCCCAAGCAGTGAATAACCGAAGTTGGAGTATTCAAATTGGCTACCCGGCTCGAATCGATTGGCCTTACCCAGTTTATCGACACCCGATGTATGAGTTAGCAGTTGGTGCAGCGTAACCCGCGCGTCATATCGACTGGGATTAAGTGCATCCGCACTTGGATTTACACCTGCATCCATGCCTTTTATCGCCTTATTTGTAGTTCTCTAAAACGTCAGGCGAATTTAAGAAAAAGCGTTACCATTCACGTGCATAATAGTGAATGTCCACACTACAAACGCCAGAGGGATATGCACTAAGGCATAGAAACACTGATCGAGTCGCCCCATTCCTTTTGCTAACAAAATCAAATATAAATGTAATCCAATCACCAAGGGAAATAGCGCTAACAGCGGATAGAGTGCGACAGGGTTTGCATCGGAAAATAAGCTGTGACTGAATAAAGCCCACGCCACCATAAAGGCGGTCGTCAACGGCGGCGTTGCAATGCGATATTGCTCTGGATAGGGAAACATCCTACGACCTCTGAGTCTCAATCAATAAATTTACGTTGTAGGTTTTCGCGCAATCAACTGGGCTTTATAACTGCTTTGAGTGGACTGCGGATCACATAATCGACCTTCAAAGTAATGTAAAGATTGCCAGTTAGCAAACACTGATTTGAGTTCATTTTCAGTAAGTAAGAAATCTGGGTTGCGTGGCCTACCTATCTGCGCCTGTTGCGTTGTAAAGGTTTCATAGACGATAAGGCCTGTTCTCTTAACCGCCTTAGCAATTTGTGGCAGTAATGGGCGATGCAGATAATTAAATACTAAGACAATATCGTACTCTTCAACCGGCAATAATGGTCCTGCCTCTGCTTCTAAATCCCTTTGTAATTTGTAAGCATTAGCCTGATCAATGTGTGACATGGCGGACAAATCTCGATCGATAAAAGTCACTTCAGCCCCTCGCGCTAAAAACCACAAACCATTACGCCCAGAACCGCATGCAAGATCGAGCACCTTAAGTCCATCGAAGCAACTCAAGTCTAAGTTAGACACAGATGGATTAGGCCAAGCGAACTCTGTGATTAACGCGGCAGGCGTTAAAGTTGACGTATGGGTTACAGACATATCAATTAGCCCTTAATTTCTTTTTTCGAGTCAATTTGCCGACGATGCACAATAGAATAATGCCTGAGCCCTGCAGGACCATGGGACACGATCACTGACAAAAAAAGTATCACGATTAACAGCTCAGGTTTGTAATGAGCCAGCGGCACAAACAGGCCAAGCAAGCCTATTTTTACTAAAGTTAACACTCCCTTAAGCTGGATCAGCCAGCGCCAATCCCGTGCGATTTCCCACAACATTAATATGCTGCCCGTCGTCATCGCGAGATACCAATAACTCAACCATTGCACTTTATTTACATCTAATAAAATGCCACCACCAACACCTACTATCCCTAAAATATGTAATGCCCTTAAACTGGTTTTACTCAAACGTTGAAACCAAAAACGTTTTTCAGATATGCCTTGTTTGTGCATTACAACCCCTTAAGAATCAATTGCGTAACATTTAATTAAAATGATAATATAATTTTATACAATAAAGGCTTTTGAAATAACATTATTTATAGAATATATAAAAATAAATAAGCCATCTCCTCAATATACAAGATTAAATTATAATATCTATAAAATACAAATAGATAAAACACACCACCAAAGCCATAATTTATGCCATTTTTATTTTATAAAGTTAAAATCAATCCATTCAATATGTTAACTCACGCATGTTATACCGTATTGAAGCAGTGATTAGTCTCAACTTCATTAATATTTCCCATCCGATTGCACATTTTAAATATGTTATTTTCGCTGTAACAAAGGTTATGTGATCTGAACACACATATACCTCTTTAGATAGTGCTAAATTTGCAAATGGAGAATGCTCTAACAGTGCGTGAGCTGCGTAAAAAATAAATATCACGCCAGATGAATAACCCTTATTAAGTAGATGAATGTACGGCGGAGGAACTATCATGTTCACAAGAAATATTCAAAAAACAGCACTAGCCATGCTGATCTCTGGCGCTATGGCAGGTACTGCCTATGCAGCACCAGAAGTGCTAGCCGATTTTCACGGTGAAATGGGTAGCTGCGACAGCTGCCACGTATCAGACAAAGGTGGCGTCACCAACGACAACCTTACCCATGAAAATGCTCAGTGTGTTAGCTGCCACGGTGATTTAAAAGAACTGGCCGCCGCTGCACCTAAAGATAAAGTATCACCCCATAAATCTCACCTAATTGGCGAAATTGCTTGTACTAGCTGCCATAAAGGTCATGAAAAATCAGTCACCTATTGCGATGCTTGTCACAGCTTCGGCTTCGATATGCCTTACGGTGGCAAGTGGGAACGTAAGTTTGTGCCTGTTGATGCAGACAAAGCTGCTCAAGATAAAGCCATTGCCGCTGGCGCAAAAGAAACCACTGATGTCGTGATCATAGGTTCAGGTGGTGCAGGTCTTGCTGCAGCCGTTTCAGCCCGTGATGCAGGCGCTAAAGTTATCCTGCTTGAAAAAGAACCTATCCCAGGCGGAAACACTAAACTTGCTGCTGGCGGTATGAACGCTGCAGAAACTAAGCCACAGGCTAAACTAGGTATCGCAGACAAGAAACAAATCATGATCGACGACACCATGAAAGGTGGTCGCAATATTAACGATCCTGAATTAGTCAAAACCTTAGCCAACAACTCATCAGACTCTATCGATTGGTTAACCTCTATGGGTGCCGATATGACTGACGTAGGTCGTATGGGTGGCGCAAGTGTTAACCGTAGTCACCGTCCAACAGGCGGCGCTGGCGTGGGTGCACACGTAGCACAAGTTCTATGGGACAATGCAGTGAAACGTGGTACTGACATCCGCTTAAACAGCCGTGTAGTACGTATTCTTGAAGATGCGAGCGGTAAAATTACCGGCGTATTAGTGAAGGGTGAATACACAGGTTATTACGTGGTCAAAGCTGACGCTGTCGTTATCGCAGCGGGTGGTTTTGCGAAAAATAACGATCGTGTAGCTAAGTATGATCCTAAGTTAAAAGGCTTTAAAGCGACTAACCACCCAGGTGCTACAGGTGATGGCTTAGACGTGGCATTGCAAGCGGGCGCGGCAACTCGCGACTTAGAGTTTATTCAAGCTCACCCTACTTATTCACCTGCTGGTGGTGTGATGATCACCGAAGCGGTACGTGGTAACGGTGCGATCGTGGTTAACCGTGAAGGTAACCGCTTTATGAACGAAATCACCACCCGTGACAAAGCGTCTGCCGCGATTCTGCAACAAAAAGGCGAAAGTGCTTATTTGGTATTCGATGACTCTATCCGTAAGAGCTTAAAAGCCATCGAAGGCTATGTGCACCTGAACATTGTTAAAGAAGGCAAAACGATTGAAGATTTGGCTAAACAGTTAGATATTCCAGCGGCTGAACTCGCTAAAACAGTGAAAGCTTATAATGGCTTTGTTAAATCAGGTAAAGATGCTCAATTTGAACGTCCTGATTTACCACGTGAATTAGTTGTTGCACCTTTCTACGCTCTCGAAATCGCGCCAGCAGTTCACCACACTATGGGTGGTGTTGTGATCGATACTAAAGCCGAAGTGAAGAGTGAAAAAACGGGCAAGCCTATTGATGGTTTATATGCAGCAGGTGAAGTCACAGGTGGCGTTCACGGTGCTAACCGCTTAGGTGGTAATGCTATTTCCGATATCGTTACTTATGGCCGTATCGCGGGTGCATCTGCAGCTAAATACGCTAAAGACAAAAAGTAAAATGCAATAACGGAGGGTTAAAGGACTAACCCTCAGCTCATATAGTACGACTTTCAATATGAGAGCCCTAGCTTGAACACTTCAAGTAAAAGCAGTCAATCAATAAGCGAGCCGTCAGGGGCTCGCTTTTTTATTCCCAATTGATGATAAAGCTCACTCTTTTAAAGGGGAATTTTCTAAGGCTAAGGACAAAAAGCCCTAACTCACTTACACTCTTTGCCAGATAATTACATCAGCAAACCCGTTAGGTGACTGAAATGAGAATTGGATTTTTTAGCGCGAAACATTACGACATGCAGCACTTTAACCGCACAAATGCTGCGTTTGGTGCACAAATTGAGTACTTCGATTATCGCCTCTGCATGCAAACAGTGAAGCTTGCCGAAGGTTTTGAAATTGTCTGCGCCTTCGTCAACGATTCACTCTGTGAAGAAGTTCTGGTCGAACTCGCTAAGGGTGGCACAAAAATTATCGCCATGCGCTGCGCTGGATTTAACAACGTCGATTTAGTTGCCGCTAAACGCTTAGGCATGCAAGTCGTTAACGTACCAGCTTATTCTCCTGAATCCGTGGCCGAACATACAGTCGCACTGATGTTGACACTGAATCGAAAAATCCACAAAGCTTACCAACGCACCCGCGATGCCAACTTCTCCCTCGAAGGCTTAGTCGGCTTTAACATGTTCGGCAAAACCGTCGGCGTGATTGGTACAGGTAAAATCGGCGTAGCAACCATCAAGGTATTGCTCGGTTTTGGCTGTAAAGTCATTGCCTTCGATCCCTTTATCAATCCGGCTGTCATCGCGCTGAATGTTGAATATCAAGATCTCGACTCTATTTATGCCAACAGCGATATCATCAGCTTGCATTGCCCGTTGACCGCGGATAACCGTCACTTACTAAACCAAGCCAGCTTCGCCAAGATGAAACCCGGTGTCATGGTGATCAACACCAGCCGCGGTGGTTTACTCAATGCTTTCGACGCAATGGAAGCATTAAAACTGGGACAAATCGGCTCGCTTGGGCTCGATGTATATGAAAACGAAAAAGGCCTGTTCTTCGAAGACAAATCGAATGAAATTATTCAAGACGATGTATTCCGTCGTTTATCAGCCTGCCATAACGTGATTTTCACGGGTCACCAAGCCTTCCTCACCGAAGAAGCCCTAGGCGCCATTGCCAAAACGACCTTGAGCAATATAAAAGCACTATGTGCCGGTGAACTCTCAGGTAACGAATTGTTTTAACTGACAGATAAAATCCTGACTGCTAAAGTGAGGCTTCAACGTTTGAAGCCTCATAGAGGAATATAAATATGTTAGTGACTCAGGAAATTCAGGATATCTCCACACCTTCAGGGCTAATGCGCACCTATATCTATCGCCCAGAAGCACAGGGAATATTCCCAAGTATCATCTTTTATTCCGAGATATTTCAGCAAACTGCGCCCATCGCCCGCACCGCCACTATTCTTGCTGGCCACGGTTTTGTGGTGTTAGTACCCGAAGTGTTCCATGAACTGAATCCTTTAGGCACTGTGCTGGCCTATGATGAATCAGGTAAAGATAAAGGTAACGCCGATAAATTTGCCAAACCCCTAGAGCACCACGATAGCGATACCCAAGCACTGATCGATTTTGCCACTCAACAAACTTACTGCAATGGCAAAGTTGGCTCTATGGGTGTGTGTATCGGCGGCCACTTAGCCTACCGCGCCGCACTCAACCCCGCTATTTTAGGTGCATTTTGCCTCTATCCAACCGACATTCACTCCAACACCCTGCCCTGCGCCTACGGCAATGACTCACTGAGCCGCAGCGGTGATATTAAAGGGGAATTAGTGTTAGTGTTTGGTAAGCAAGATCCCCATGTATCTGCGGAAGGCCGAGTGTTAATCCACCAGCAATTAATGGCGCTGAACCGTAACTTTACTTGGCTTGAAGTCAACGCCCAACACGCCTTTATGCGTGATGAAGGCGAACGCTATGATCCCGCACTCGCACTGCAAATGTACCTGCAAGCGATAGCGTTTTTTCAAAGAATACTGCACTAGTTTATAAATTAAACATAAAAAATATTAAATACTTAAGGAAAGAGTAAAAAAATGAAACCCTATAAAAATTTATCCTCAAAAAACCTAGCATTACTATTAATGATTACCCGAGTAACAACCGTTGTTTCGTTATTAGCCGTCGTGCTTTCATTAATTGGCCTAGCGAGTCAGTTTTGGATGACACGTGGATTTAGCCTTAACTTTTGGTCGACAGTGGGCATAGCTACTCTTATCCCCTCTCTACAAGTGCTTTTTGGCTCTGGTATCATAGCTGCTATCATTGCATTTGAAGAATCCTACCGCCAAAAGTCTGAAGCCTTTATCGCCTCGTTAAAATAGCGTTCAGTAATTATCAAAAATACACCTAACGATCTAACTTTTTAAAATCAAATGAATCACTAAAACCTTAACTAATATTATGGTTTTAGTGATTCATCCTTTCATATATTAAACTGCTAGTAAAAAGCAGATAATCACTATTCAGAATATATTTCATCGATAAAGCCATCTAAAACACCTATCTGCAAAAGGGGAAAACCTTCACCCCAAGAAATATCATATCCAATGGAAATGGCATTTGAACCTAGCTTACCAACACCAAGGCTGTATTCATTATTTGCATTAACTTCGATCAAGCATGGCAACAAAAATGTCCAAACATTGGATGAGGAGAGCTCAATATCTGCAGGAACAATGTCAGAAGAGGTAAGGAAATGAATAATCCTAGCAGTTGCATCTTTTCTAATCTGATCGGCATTATTGATGAGTTTATCGAATGCCTCACATTGGGATACTGTTGGTCCCTCTTTTGTCCCCCAAATACGTATGAGAAAGCCATCCCCTAAATAAGGTATATCTAATTTCCTTTCCCAGATTTTTGATTGACCTTTTCCTGAAATATCACCAAAAGGAAAAATGGTTATTGACTTTGCAAACATGCGAACTCCAAATAACTAAGGTTGCCAACCATGGTCAGATCTATCAAGTTTTTTCAAAATTATATACACGTATTACTCTGACTGTTCTCAATTACAAAGCAGTCATTATCTCCTTTAATTTTCGTGAATATTTTTTGCTGCCTGGTACTCTTATTTTTTTAAGATAACGTTCTAGTTCATCTTGCTTTTCAATTAAGAGGCAGAACTCAATAATGTATATCACCAAGAAATTTTTATAAAAAGGCAGTGTTGCGATAACATCATCATTGCTCTCTTGCTCATCTGGTGCATCAATAAAAGTATCTATTTTTTTATCGAAGAAACGAGTAAATAGTGGCATGTTCGATGACACTATCTTCTCCATCTCTAAAATAGAAAACTCGGCGGCGTTTATTTTTTGTGCATCATAGGCTAATAACACTTTAGGTAGATCACATTCATTCACATTTACTTTGCTATTCTTTTTTGCATAGACGAGTAATGAACTATAAAGTTCAGTATCAATCAATTTGCCAACATCTTCTTCAATGACCATGTATCTATATCCTTTGTTACTCAGGATCAAACTTCTTTTTGCCTTCGAGTAAGGCCTGACGTTCGGCTAAGGGAGTTTGATCGGCGAGCTTTAACACTGCCTTTTGCAGCATGAGGTTATTAGGATAAGTGATGGTATCGCCGTTATCGCGGTGAATAAGCACATGGAATAAAGCGATTTCGATGATCACGCCGCTAATATCTTCATCCTTATCAACCACTCTAATACGTTCACCGATACGGTAGGGAAACACGAAAAAGATCAGCACGCCAGCGGTTAAATTACTCAATATCGACCATTGAGCAACCAATGCTACGCCCATTACTGCAAAGGCGGATGACACAAATAGCGACACATCCTGATAGCCCAGTCCGAGCGAGACCGCCATCAAGGACAGAGTAATAAAAAACATCACATAGGAAATAAAACGGGTCACTAAACTGGTCCGTGCAACACTCACTTGCTTCATTTGCGCGAGTTTTCTAACCCAATGGGTTAAGGCGCGCTGTAAAAAGATAAACACTGCAAGATAAATACAGGCAAGCAGGATTTGATTTGTCATAATAGCGGCTCAATTAACTAAAACTGTCTGAATTCTAACTTTTTTGCGCGAGCAGTTATAGCCCGTGCAAACAAGCCAAACAGCTAAACCGAGTAATTAATCCAATATGGCCGATTCGACCCTCTTACATGAAACCCAAGACGCACTAGGCCCGATTCGTGTAATCGATTACGACGACTCACGGATCCTGTCCTTTGGGGATAACGATGAGCAGAGTAAGATCCTCAAGGCGGCGCCCCATATTCCCCAGCACACTTATGTGCAAGCCATGTTGTTGGTTTTACTGTTTTGTAAGCCCAAGAGCGCTATTGTTTTAGGTTTAGGCGGTGGCTCGATTATTCACTCACTGCGCAATTTCGACGCGGCAATAAAGTTAACAGCGGTGGAATTACGCCCCGCGGTGATTGAGTTAGCTAAGCGCTATTTTCAGCTGCCGATAGGTAAAAAGCTCAATCTTATCAATGATGATGCTATTGCTTTTTTAGCTGCTGGCGATCATAAAAAAGTGGATGTAATTTTTGCCGATATTTACACAGCCAAAGGCGTTGAAACAGGGCAGCTTTCGCCAATATTCCTTGAGCAATGCACTAACCTCATCAAACCCAATGGGTATTTAGTGCTGAACTGCTGGAAAGAACATAGCCAAAATCGCGAGTTGTTAGCCGACTTACAACAACACTTTGCCCATGTGAACGCTTGTCTCACAGGCGGCGGTAATTGGGTGATTTTTGCGAGCCAATCGCCACAGCTTTTAGGCACCTCCGCCCTTAAAAGTAGTGCTCAATCTTTATCGCAACAATTGGGTTTTGCCCTTGATCGATCATTGACACGCTTTGGCCCTTGGATTTAATACTAATATCAGCAAAATAGCGTAAATTAGTTAACCCTAAGGCTGAGCTTTGATATTCTTCTCACACTTCCATGATATGAGCTGTCACCATGAAAAATAATAATAAATTGATATTAAGCGTTATGGCTCTGGCGTGCCTTAACTCTCTCAATGCTAACGCCGAAAGTTTTAGTTTTGACACTCGTAGCTCACTGAATTCAGATACACTAGTGCTATTCCAAAGCGCTGATTCTACTACCTATGGGATCGACTTTTTACCTCAGTCGACCCAAGATCAATTAAACCTAGCAACGGCGGATAATATTTTTTCCGGCAAACGGGGAGAAATCCTCGAGATTTTGGTACCCAGCGAAATTGATGCTAAACGGGTCTTACTGGTCGGCATTGGCGATGCAAAAAACTTAACGCCCGGCGACATTAATACCATCGGTGGCAATGTTGCGGCTAAACTCGATACGGTTCCCCAAGCCACAGTGCGTGTACTCACCCAAGGCTTAACTGCCGCGCCGCTATTTGCCTCTGAGCTTGCCCACGGAATTGAACTACGCAGTTATCGTTATACTCAGTTCAAAGCGAGCCCCCGTGCCGAGAAGAATTACCAAATCGCTGTCGATGATTTAAGTCGCAACCAAAAACACCATAAAAATCTGCAAGCGGTTGAAGCAGGTGTGTTTTTAGCGCGCGATCTGACAAACGCACCTGCAGACATTATGTATCCCGACAGCTTTGCTAACGAAGCCAGAAAACTCAAATCCCTCGGCGTTAAAGTCACGGTATTAGAAGCCAAAGATATCGAACGTCTACAACTGGGCGCCTTAGCTGCTGTAGGTAAAGGCAGCGAGCGCCCACCTAAGTTAGTGGTCGCCCATTGGCCTGGTAGCAAAGACGCGCCAATCGCACTGGTCGGTAAAGGCATCACCTTCGACTCGGGTGGTTACAATATTAAGGCGACAGGTACTTCAATCGCGCGGATGAAGTCAGATATGGCAGGTGCAGCCACTGTGCTAGGCACTATTAAAGCCATGGCGATTCAAAAAGCGCCTGTCAACGTAGTGGCGATTATGCCCATGGCGGAGAACATGGTATCGGGTCATGCAATGATCCCAGGTGATGTGATTAAAACCGCCCAAGGTCTCACCGTTGAAGTGCTCAATACCGATGCCGAAGGTCGCCTAGTGCTGGCCGATGGCCTCTGGTATGCCAGAGAAAATTATAAGCCATCGGTGATTATCGATGTTGCGACACTGACTGGCTCAAAAGTGAGTGCGTTAGGCAATGTTTATGCTGGCTTGTTTACCGATTCTGAGCCTTTAGTGCAGCAGCTAACTTATGCAGGTCAACAGGTTGGCGAAAAGGTCTGGCGCTTACCGTTAGATCAAGCCTATGCGGATGAGCTTAAATCCACTATCGCGGATCTCACAAACACAGGTAAAGAAGGCAGCGCGGGTGCTTCCTCTGCGGCCATGTTCTTAAAACGCTTTGCGGGCGAACAGCCTTGGGCACATTTGGATATCGCGGGCAATGCCTTAACCGCCACTGATACCGCTGTTGTGCCTGCGGGTGCAACAGGTTACGGCGTGCGCTTACTCAGCACTTGGTTAACTCAACCCAAAGCACAGAACTAGAACCTAGAACCTAGAACCTAGAACCTAGAACCTAGAACCTAGAACCTCAGTATCTTGTTTTAATTGTATTTACACTTTAAGGGATATCATTGATATCCCTTTTTTATGCTCGAAATTTATCTTATCTCAATCAACAAAAACCAGCTGGCTAAACCCTGACTACACCCAATCACGCCAAACCCGCAGCCGTCGTAGAAAAACCGATTGAGTCCGACCTAATCGCATCATAATTCGACTAAACCGATTAGGATAATAGTTTTTATCCGTTATCTTAATTTTAATCGAGTCGGTAATATGCTTCACATCGACAGGACGCAAGCAAATGTCCTCGTTATGAACTTAAGCCATCATCAACTAAATGGAAGCATAAAATGACTCAATCAATTATCAACAGCACAATCAAACCATTCAAAGCCACTGCATTCCACAATGGTGAGTTCGTTCCAGTAACTGAACAAGACCTGTTAGGTAAGTGGTCAGTCGTATTCTTCTACCCAGCTGACTTCACCTTTGTTTGCCCAACTGAATTAGGCGACATGGCGGATCACTACGAAAAACTGCAAGGTATGGGCGTTGAAGTTTACTCAGTATCAACTGACACACACTTCACTCACAAAGCATGGCATGACACGTCAGACACCATCAAGAAGATCAACTTCCCAATGCTGGCTGACCCAACAGGCACTATCAGCCGTAACTTCGGCGTGATGATTGAAGAAGACGGTTTAGCACTGCGTGGTACTTTCGTGATTAACCCAGAAGGCCAAATCAAGGTCAGCGAAGTTCACGATTTAGGCATCGGCCGTAGCGCTCAAGAGCTAGTTCGTAAAATTCAAGCAGCTCAATATGTTGCTACTCACGATGGCGAAGTTTGCCCAGCTAAATGGCAACCAGGTGACGAAACATTAGCACCGTCTTTAGACCTCGTTGGCAAAATCTAATTTAGCCTGCAAAGCGTCAACCCCGCCAGTCTAGCGTCCCAAGCTGATTGGCGTTACAGCCAACACAGTTGTAGCGCCACGCAGCAAAGGATTAAGCCCGCCCCTGCAAGAGCCTAGACTGGCCCCCTTACTTCTCCCTTTTAAGCGATTTTGGAGTCATCACATGTTAGATGCGAATTTAAAAAATCAACTGCAAACCTATCTGCAAAACCTCAAGAGACCAGTTGAACTTGTCGTGTCTGCAGATGAGAGTAGAAAGTCTCAAGAATTAAAAAGCTTAGCGCAAGACATTGTCAGCCTATCTTCTCTGGTGAGCCTGAAAGAAGTTCAGGGCGAACGCACCCCGGCAATGACAGTGATTAACCCAGAGCTTAATACGCAAATCAGCTTTGCTGGTCTGCCTATGGGTCACGAATTTACCTCACTCGTGCTGGCATTACTGCACACGGGTGGACACCCAATCAAACTCAGCGATGACATTATTGAGCAGATCCGCAATCTGCCAGGCAAATATGCCTTTGAAACTTACGTCTCACTGACGTGCCAAAACTGCCCAGACGTAGTACAGGCACTGAACATGATGGCGGCCATTAACCCGAATATCACCAACGTGATGATCGACGGTGCCCTGTTCCAAGAAGAAGTAACCAGCAAAAACATTATGGCGGTGCCTTCTGTCTACTTAAATGGCGAAGTGTTTGCAGCAGGCCGTATCAGCATTGGCGAGATCCTCAATAAACTGGATACCAATGCAGCAAGCCGTAAGGCCGATGAAATTAATGAAAAAGCGCCATTCGAAGTCTTAGTCGTTGGCGGCGGCCCAGCCGGCGCAGCGGCCGCTATTTATGCAGCACGTAAAGGACTTCGCACCGGTATTGTTGCCGACAAGTTTGGCGGACAAGTGGCTGAAACCGTCGGTATCGAGAACTTTATTTCGGTCAAAGCGACCGAAGGTCCAAAACTAGTGGCAAACCTTGAAGCCCATGTACGAGACTACGAAGTCGACATCATGGACAACCAAAAGGCAGTGTCGTTATCAACAGATGGCTTGTTCGAGCTTGAACTGGCAAGCGGCGCTAAATTACGTAGCCGTACCGTATTGTTAGCCACAGGTGCCCGCTGGCGTGAGATGAACGTCCCGGGCGAGAAAGAATACCGCGGCAAAGGCGTCGCATACTGCCCACATTGTGATGGCCCGTTATTTAAGGGCAAGCGTGTGGCGGTGATCGGCGGCGGTAACTCAGGTATCGAAGCGGCTATCGATCTTGCCAACATAGTAGAACATGTGACTGTGCTGGAATTTGATAAAACCCTGCGCGCTGACGATGTACTGCAACGTAAAGCGGCTTCTATGGGTAACATTAAAATCATTACCCAAGCCATGACCACTGAAGTGACTGGCGATGGTACTCGGGTTAATGGCCTGAACTACACAGACAGAGCCACTGGCGAGAGTCACCATGTCGCACTTGCAGGTATCTTCGTGCAGATTGGGCTAGTACCGAATGCGGAATGGTTAAAGGGCACTATCGATTTAACCCCAAGGGGCGAGATCATAGTCGATGAGCGCGGACAAACCTCAGTCCCAGGTATTTTTGCCGCAGGTGATGTCACTAACTCACCTTTCAAGCAAATTATCATTGCCATGGGCAGCGGCGCGACCGCATCACTGGGCGCATTTGATTACTTAATTCGCCACAGCGATGAAGAAACCGCCGCGACCAAAGCCGCTTAAGGCTTAACTCGTCAACAGACATCAAAGCTAACGCAAAAAAATAGCCAGCATTTGCTGGCTATTTTTTTGATGTTAACTAAGCCATTGATAAGGCTTAGCAGGCCTAATTTGCATTAGCATTTCAGGGGTGTCGACCGCTTTAAATCCAAACTGCGCGTAGAGTCCATGGGCATCGCGGGTGGCTAACATTATCCGTCTTAAACCTTGTAATTCAGGATGTTCAAGAATCGCTGTTATCATCAACTTGCTTAAACCTAAGCCGCGGTGCGACTCAAGTACAAACACATCGGCAAGATAGGCAAAAGTGGCTTTATCTGTAATTAAGCGGCCAAAAGCCACTTGTTGATTATCCTTATCAAATACCCCAAAACACAGGCTATTGGCTAACGCTTTTTGTAGCAGCGCCTTTGGCATGCCCTGCGCCCAATAGCTATTACTAATAAAGCCATGGATAACCTCAAGATTCATTTCAGCCTGATCTGTACTGACTCTGTATCCTGTTTCCTGCTGCATTTTCCTTTCTCCGAAATTTTTCGTTAACGTCAGTTCAGGTGTTATTGGCACTCATGAATATCATAAATGCCATCGCTAATAACACCACTTTAGCTAACGAATACAAAGCCCCCGCTAAAGTGCCACCGCCATTATAACTAAAGGCTAAGTGGCGATTGATTTCATACTTAAAGGATTTAGCTAAATAACGGTAAGCGAGAAAGTAAAACAAGGAGGCTGCTGGCCAAATCCCCATAAGCAGCATTTGCCCCTGAGCCTTAGTAGTGAGTAAGGTTGAGATAAACGGTACACTTAAGCAGACAACATATATCCAAGCAAAACGCTTAAGTAGCTGGCGAATTTTTTTATCGGATAATGATTTCAACTTCACTCCTTGTCATCAGAAGCTTACATAGCTTCGATTTGCTCAATCATAAGTTGCAGCGAAAAATTGCCGCGATACTCATTCACATCGAGTTTATACACAATACGGGCATGATTAATCGTCGCATCTGGCCAAGTGTGCAAATCCACATTAAAGGCAATGGCATCGAGCATCACAGTGCCGCATTGGGTTTCGAGTACGAGCTTAAGGTGGCGCTCACCGACAAGACGTTGTTGCACTATCGTAAAGTAACCATCGAATAACGGCTCTTCGAAAGCTTGTCCCCAAGGCCCCGCATTGCGCAGTAACTGAGCCATTTCAAGATTCAACTCTGCGGGAGTGAGTTCGCCATCGGACCAAAGCTCACCCGTTAACAACTCAGGTTTAAGCTGCTCACGCACCGCATCATCATAGGCTTTGGCAAATGTCGCAAAACTGCCCGCTTTGAGCGATAAACCCGCCGCCATTGCATGACCACCAAATTTGGTAATCAGTCCCGGATGGCGAGTGTTCACTAACTCCAATAAGTCGCGCATATGCAAGCCTTTGATCGAACGCGCCGAGCCTTTAATTTCACCATTGCCCGCATCGGCAAAGGCAATCACGGGTCTATGGTATTTGTCTTTAATGCGCGAGGCCAAAATCCCGATCACGCCTTGATGCCAATCCTCTTGAAATAAAGCAATCCCCCAAGGTAACTCGGCTTCGTTAAGCTTTAAGTGCTCTAGGCTTTTTAAGGCTTCCTGCTGCATGCCGACTTCCAGCTCACGGCGTTCTTGATTCAATCCGTCAAGCTCTGCCGCCATGCGCCGCGCATACATCATGTCTTCGCAGAGTAAGGTTTCAACCCCAAGTGCCATTTCATCCAACCGGCCTGCGGCATTAAGCCTTGGGCCCACAGCAAAACCAAAGTCAGATGCGACAATGCGCGCCGGATTTCGCTTCGCCACTTCAAGCAACGCAGTAATCCCCACACGGCAACGCCCGGCTCGCACGCGCTGTAAACCTGCTTCAACCAAAATACGATTATTGGCATCGAGTGATACCACATCGGCAACGGTGCCGAGGGCAACGATGTCGAGTAATGTGCCTAAATTAGGCTCAGCAATACCATGGGTTTGATACCAGTTTCGCGTCCGTAATTCAGCCCTTAATGCCGTCATCAAATAAAAGGCCACGCCGACACCCGCTATCGATTTGCTGGCAAATGGACAGCCCGGTTGGTTAGGGTTCACTATCGCATCGGCAGCGGGTAACTCATGTCCGGGTAAATGATGGTCGGTAATCACCACTTGCATACCAAAGGCTTTGGCCGCCGCAACACCGTCAATCGATGAAATACCGTTATCGACAGTGATCAGCATTTCAGCCTGTTTAGACACCGCAACCGCAACAATTTCAGGGCTTAAGCCGTAGCCGTAATCGAAGCGATTGGGGATCAAATAATCCACTTTCACCGCGCCCATCATCCGCAGCGCCAACATACACACACTGGTCGATGTGGCGCCGTCTGCGTCAAAGTCACCCACGATCAAAATCGACTTATTAGCCTGCATTGCATCGGCGATAAGCACCGCGGCTTCGGGCAACCCTTTCATGGTTTCAGGTCTTAATAGACCCTTAAGGACAAGCTCGCATTCGTGGGTGAGCGCACCACGGCGAGCGTAAAGCTGCTTCAATAGCGGCGAAAGATGAGCGGGTAAATGGCTATCATCAACGGTTGGGCGACGGACTATCTTATGGATCAAGGGACTCAAACTCTCATGAAATCGTGGCAATAAGATAACAAAAAGGTGAGCCTTAAGCTCACCTTTCGTGGGATAAATTTTACATTTTAGGCTGTTACTGACGTGCCTCTAAGGTGCGTAATAAGTCTTCAGGCGGTTGATAACCAGGGATCATATTGCCATCTTCTAATACGATTGCAGGCGTACCATTGACACCAAAGGTTGTGCCTAACGCATATTGTTCAGCAATTTTAGCATCACATGTTGCCGCGGCAACTTTGCTGCCCGCTTTAGCATCAGTCATGGCTTTTAATGGATCTTTAGCACACCAGATAGCTTGCATCTCATCGGCATTAGCTGATGGCACACCCGCGCGCGGGAAGGCTAAGTAACGCACTGTAATACCAAGTTTATTGTAGTCAGACATTTGGCTATGCAATTTACGGCAATAACCACAGCTAACATCGGTAAATACAGTGACCACGTGTTTTTCGTTTTTCGCTTTATAGACAAGCATATTCTCTTCAAGCGGCTTCATCATTTCTAAACGCGGACCCGCTAATGCGGCTTCGGTTAAGTTTTTCATGCCCTTATCGATATCATACACACTACCGTGGAATAGTTTTGAACCATCACGGCTAATATAGAGCACGCCGCGGTTGGTCATGGCTTGATACAAGCCCTCAATTGGTGAGTCCTGCATAGAAATGACTTCAACATCTAACATCTCACCGAGTTTTTGCTTAATCGCAGCGGTATCGGGAGACGTCGCAGTAGCAGCGCTGGCAAGTGGTGCAACTAGGAGGGCAAAAACTAAGGATAATGCTGGGGTCAACTTCATGGGACATCCTATAAATTGTGTCGCTACAACGAGATATTGGGGCCGTTCTAACTCGAGATATTCAATAGACCCTGTATAGGGGCAAAAAGTTACAGACAAGCCGCGCGGAAAGCAAATTTATGCTGTAACTAAATCCTTTTTTAGCCTCTAGGATGATGCTGTTGATGCAATTCCTGCAATCTTGCCCGTGCGACATGGGTATAAATCTGTGTCGTCGATAAGTCGCTGTGACCTAATAACAGTTGGACAACCCGCAGATCGGCACCGTGATTGAGCAAATGAGTGGCAAAAGCATGTCGTAAAGTGTGCGGTGATAATGCAGTTTCAATCCCCGCACGCAGAGCATAAAGTTTAATCCGATGCCAAAAAGTTTGCCGCGTCATCATCTGCCCGCGTTTCGACGGAAATACCACATCAGATTGTTTATTACCGAGCAACTCTTGGCGAGCAAATTTCATGTAGCCCTCCACTTCGGTAATAGCCAATTCCCCCAGCGGCACAAGACGCTCTTTGCCACCCTTGCCCACAATACGTACTAAGCCTTGGCGCAAACTCATTTGCTCCATGGTCAAGCCGACAAGTTCACTCACCCTGAGGCCAGTTGCATACAAAAGCTCTAGCATTGCCTTGTCACGGCATTCGACGGCATCATCCACATTGGGCTCAGACAGTAAACGGTCAACCTGCGACTCACTCAGAGAATCCGGCAAATGACGCGTTAACTTAGGCGACTCGACTAAGGCCATAGGATCGGCTGAAATCTGCTTGATCTGCACCAAATAAGTATAAAAACGCCGTAAACTGCTGAGCAGTCGAGCGCTACTGGTACGCGCAAAATTCTGCTCAACTCTAAAGGCCAGATATGCCCTAACATCGGCCTGAGAAACCGCAAGTAACGTCACTCCTTGCTGACCTTGATAACGATCAAAATGGCGTAGATCGGTACGATAGGCCGATAGCGTGTTATCACTCAGTCCCTTGCTTGACCAAAGATCATCAAGAAAAGCATCGATAAGTGGATCTGGCATATAGGTTTTAGGCACAAATACTCCATAAAAAAACGGCGTAATCAAATGATACGCCGTTGATATTAATTTAAATATGTCTAAGCCTGCATAAGCTTAACTGAGTTAAGCATAAAGACGAGAACTCGAATGCAAAGCCTAGGCTGCAGCCGTTTGACCACGGCCACGACCGAATACTAAACACAGTGCAATCGTCGCAATGGTCGGCAATAACCAAGCCATACCTTCTTCATAGAGTGGCAGCTTAGATAACACTGGAGACATAACATTCACTATATGGATAAAAACCTGTGCTAAGCCATTAATGGCTTGACCATCAGCGTCAGTCAAACTTTTCGCTGCCACTTTAAGACCATCGAAGATGCCGAAAAACAGTGCCACGCTCAGTACTGCACGATGTGCAAACTGTGGATTCGCAAAATAAGCGGTCAGGAAAGTCACAACCACAAGAGCAATAGCCACAGGATAAATCGTCATTAATACGGGAATACTAATAGCAATCAACTGACTTAGGCCCACGTTCGCAATCACAGCGCATATCAAGCTTAAAAAGACCACGAGGAAACGGTAAGACAGTTTAGGCATCAGCTCATTAAAGAACTCAGAACACGCACTCACTAGCCCAACCGCAGTGGTCAAACAAGCTAAAGTCACGACTGATGACAACAAGACTGAGCCTAGTTCACCAAACTCGCGGGTCACGTAATTTGTTAATATTTCGCCACCATTTTTAGTGCCGATAGCGATATCGCCAGCGGTTGCACCTAAAAAGAACAAGGACACATACACAAAAGTTAAACCAGCGGCGGCAATAAAGGCTGCACGGATTAGATACTTAGTTTGATCACTGGGTTGGTCAATGCCCTTTTTACGCAGGATATCAATAATCAACATACCAAACATCAAGGATGCTAACGTATCCATAGTGTTATAGCCTTCCAAAATACCTTTGGTCAGCGGATGCTGTTGGTAATCCCCCACTGCTTGGCCCACTTCGGATGCAGGTAAAAACAGCACTGAAACGGCTAATCCGACCAACAAAATCAATAAAATAGGCGTTAATACTTTACCTACGCTATCGAGCAACTTACCAGGGAAAAGCGCCAGCAACATAGTGACAGCGAAGAAACCTAATGTGTATAGCAGTTGCGTCAGGTTTAATTCCAAACTGCCCAGCAAAAACGTTGCCGTAGTGTCATCGATAAATGGCTTAGCGCCAATCTCGTAAGCCACTAATCCCGTACGCGGCGCAGCAAAAGCAGGGCCGATAATAATGTAAATCGCGACGGCCAATGTCGTTGCTGCAAATACTGGCAGCATAGCCATAACCTTACCTTGAGCCTTAGCGACAGCAATCAGTCCAACTAAAGGTAAACCTACGGCGGTAATCAAAAAACCCAACATGGCGAGGGGCATATTTTCGCCCGCTAACATACCCGCGAATGGTGGAAAAATTAGGTTTCCCGCACCTAAAAAGAACGCAAAGGTCATAAAACCTAAGCCTAATGTATCTCCGATACTCATCTGATTGTCTTGCACTGGAAGCCCCATCTTGTCTTATTGTTTTTTTACAAACTTAAGTGATTATGTGTCGATTAGCCATAGCTAAAACAAAGCCCATCCGGAGTGCAAATCTATGTTTACACAATTCCGTGGTAAATATGTTCGATATCTGCCGAGTTTATAAACGATGGCGAACGTTTATGTAGCCTAACTGACGACTAATTCACCAACAAACTCGTTTACCTATCCGTTAATCTTAAAAGTGATTAAAAATGGGGGCGAAACTAATACCAGACTTAAAGCATCAATACAAGACAACAAGTCCGTTCAGGCAAAAAAAGCTAAATAATGCTAATTAACTGCTAATAAAAGGTTTCTAAGGCAATAAATTAAAGCGTTAATTAAGTGAAATCAGTATTACCACGTAAAATAGTAAATGATTTGGCGACACAAATTCATACAGCTAGGACAGATGCGACTGTTTAAAAACATTAGCTAAAAACGAGGGCTAGAATTAGAATATTGCGCGCCCAATATTGGGCCTAAATCACTTTAGAACGGCAAAATTAACTCCCCATGGCATTCACTTTTAAACAATTTCATATCGATGACATGAATTGCGGCATGGCCGTAGGCACAGACAGCGTCGTCCTTGGGGCATGGGCACAACTGACCACCGCGAAATCAATCTTAGATATAGGCGCAGGCAGCGGCTTACTCAGTTTAATGGCCGCTCAGCGCAGTCAAGCACATATCACCAGTGTCGAATTAGACACCAATGCCGCCCACGCTTGCCAACATAACTTCCACAATAGTCCTTGGGCTAATCGACTGACCTTAGTCAATAGCAGCATCCAAGATTTTTGCCAACAAACTGAGTATCAAGGGTATTTTGATCATATAATTTGTAATCCCCCCTATTTTGAGCAAGGCACGCAAGCGATACAATCCCAGCGCGCTATGGCCCGCCACACAGATAGCTTAAGCTTTACCGCACTACTCGATGCCATTCATGTGTGCCTAGCACCGCAAGGAAAGGCAAGCCTCATATTACCAATGCAGAGTATGGCCCGTTTCGACGAAATATTAACGCACTCTCAGCTCAATTTGATTGAAATAACCAACCTTATCAGCATTGTAGGGAAAAGCGCTAATCGAGTACTCTGCGTACTCGCCCACAAGACTCATCCACAAATGGCTCCAAAGCTCAGTGATATCACTATTCGTGAAAGTTCAGGCCAATACACACAAACCATGGTGCAATTGGTTCGAGATTTTTACCTTAAATACTGATATCGAGTCCAATCCTGACACATTAAGTAAAGCTCGCTAAGTTTGGCAAATTTAACGAAAGGTCCAATTTCTCACAAATTAAATGCTAATACATTGACCTAAAAGTAATTAACTTATGCCAATTACCATAAAACTTTACTGACACAGAAGATAAACACAGGAGATCTAGATAAGTTATTTAAGTTAACCGCCATAACCTTTATAATGCTTCGCTATTATCCGTCGAGACGCTGCGCATGCAATTTGAAGATTTCCAGCTTGACCCTAGCTTATTAGAGTCGCTTAATGCCATGGGGCATCATTCACCCACTACGATTCAGCAAGAAACGATTCCTTACGCCTTAGAGCAAAGAGATATTCTTGCGCGCGCCCCGACAGGAACAGGTAAAACAGCGAGCTTTTTACTGCCATCGCTACAACATTTGATCGACTTCCCCCGTCGTTTTGCGGGACAAGCAAGGGTGCTAATCCTCACGCCAACCCGTGAGTTAGCTAGCCAAATCCACCGTTATGCGAGTCACCTAGCCACGGGCCAAGGTTTAGATATTGCTATCGTTACTGGTGGCGTTCCTTATGGACCACAGGAAGAGGCCTTAGCAGGCAACGTCGATATTCTGGTCGCGACCCCAGGCCGCCTGATGGAATATTTAGACAAAGGCAATTTCAACGCCCAAGAAGTCGATATCTTAATTATCGACGAAGCCGATCGCATGTTAGACATGGGCTTCTCTTCTGTGGTGCAAGCCATTGCTATTGAGGCCCAAGGCCGCAAACAGAACATGCTGTTTTCTGCCACCTTAGAAGGCGGCGGTGTACAACGTTTTGCCCGTGAAGTGTTAAACGACCCGATTGAAATCGATGTTGAAGCCCCTCGCAGTGAAAAAGCCAAGATCCACCAATGGATCCACTTAGCCGATGATAAAGAGCATAAATTTGCGCTGTTGTGTCATCTGCTACGCCAAGAGGATGTCAAACGGACTATCGTATTTGTGAAAACCCGCGACATCGTTTCTAGCCTAGAAGGCCAGTTACTTAAAGTCGGTATTCCCTGCGCCTTTATGCGTGGCGATATGGAACAGAAGAAACGCTTCCAAGCCTTGAGTCGCTTTACTAAAGGTGAAGTCAATGTCTTGTTGGCGACCGATGTGGCTGCACGCGGTATCGATATCGACGATATCACCCATGTGATCAACTTCGATATGCCACGTTCTGCCGACACTTATATCCACCGCATTGGCCGTACTGGCCGCGCTGGCGCAAAAGGTACCGCGATTTCGCTTGCCGAAGCCCACGACATGCGTATCGTCGGTAAAATCGAACGTTATATCGAGCAACCGTTGAAACGCCGCGTGATCGAAGAGCTGCGTCCAAAGAATAAAGAAGCGCGCACACCGGGTAAGAAAAAAGCCAAAGTGAAAGCGAAAGAAGCTGCGAAGAAAACGAGCAAGAAAGAAGCGGCAAAGAAAGCGAGTAAAATCGCCCGTAAGAAAAAATAACACCCGCTTAAATTCACCAAACTAAAGCCGCTATATGCGGCTTTTTTATTACCAAAATATAACTTACGTGGGTGATTTTACTAAAAATATCCTGCTATGTTTAATTATATAGAATGAAATGCGGCGGATTTAGAGCGGTTAACCCCAATGCGTATTCATTCTTATTTCAATATATTCCAATCACCTAACTGAACCTTTCATCACCTTTCTGCTCTAATTTTCGCCCAAATATCGATGCATGATGCGCATATCTGTCGCGGCATCACTTTTAGAAACATTTAATTTACAAAAATAAATTTATTGGCGTGGCCGACTCTGCTACTTTAACCCCATTACGCGATTAGCATGGATTTAACCATTATATGATGAAGACCCTACTGAGGAGACTGTCTCCTTTTCTTATTCTGCTGCTGTTTGTCTTTGGCGCAGCCTTATTAATGCAAACGAAGGAGGCGCCAGAACAAAAACCTGAAGAGATGCCCATTCCTATCGTTGATGTCACGCAAGTGACTCAGCAAACAGTATCGCTAAACTTACCTTCCTACGGCGTGGTTACCCCAAAGTATAAAACCCAACTCGTAACCGAAGTTCAAGGCAGAATGCTCACTATCTCCCCTCATTTTGTTGCAGGTGGCATAGTCAAGAAAGGCGACCAATTAGCGCAAATCGAGCCCTCTGATTACGAGGCTGACTTAATGCAAGCCGAAGCGACGCTGGCCCAAGCCACCGCCGCACTGAACGAAGAAATAGCCCGTGGTGAAGTCGCTAAAATCGAATTCAAAGGCTACGACAAGGGCTTGCCCCCAGAGTTAGGTCTACGTATCCCGCAACTCAAAAAAGAACAAGCTAACGTAAAATATGCACAAGCAGCACTGGCGCGCGCCCAACGTAACCTTGAGCGCACAGTTATTCGCGCGCCCTTTGATGGCATAATCAAAGTTAGAAATGTCGATTTAGGTCAATACGTTAGCTTAGGCACTAATCTAGGTGAGCTCTACGATACTAGCGTTGCCGAAATCCGCTTACCCATTTCTAATGATGATTTAGCCTATTTAGAGTCTGTCGACAATCCCGATACCCAAGTCACGCTTAGCGCCTCTTTGGCGGGCAAAGAAAATACTTGGGAAGGTAATATTATCCGCAGTGAAGGTGTTATCGATGCCGAAAATCGCATGGTGTATTTAGTCGCAGAAATCAAAGATCCCTATCTGCGCGCGAATAAAGTGCCAGGTAGCTTACCACTTAAATACGGCAGCTTCGTCAATGCAGTCATCAAAGGTCGCACTGTCGATGGCATAGTCAAATTGCCCCGCCATGTGGTTCGTAACGACCAAGTCGCGCTAGTCAACGACAAAAATATCATTGAAATGCGCCAAGTAAATGTAGTTCGTAGTGATTTAGAAAATGTGTTCATCAAAGACAGTCTAAAAACGGGCGAACGCGTCGCTACGACCCACTTCAACAGTATGGCAAATGGGCAAATGGTCAAAATCTTAGGTGAAGCGGCCTTGCCCACTGAGACACCAAAAGAAAATACTCCTGAATCGAGTCTTGCGGCCGCTGGAGTCAAATAATGGACACTCAAAAAGGGATCTTAGCTTGGTTCGCCCGCAACAGTGTAGCCGCGAACTTATTAATGTGTGTTCTGCTCATCGGCGGCCTGTTCAGCAGTATTTTGATTAATAAAGAGGTTTTTCCTTCTTTCGAACTCAATTTATTAAATATTTCCGTCGCCTATCCAGGTGCGGCGCCACAGGAAATCGAAGAAGGCATCAACATCAAGATTGAAGAAGCCATCCAAGATATCAACGGCATCAAGAAAGTGACTTCTGTGGCTAGCGAAGGCGTTGGCTCGATTACCGTTGAAGTTGAAGACGGTTACGAAGTGCAGACCATTCTCGATGAAGCCAAACTGCGGTTAGATGCAATTTCAACCTTCCCAGTGAACATCGAAAAACCGAATATCTCTCAAATCAAACCTGAGAATAACGTCATTTGGGTTTCTGTTTATGGCGATATGACACTCCACGATATGAAAGAATTGGCTAAGTCGGTGCGCGACGATTTAACCCAACTCCCCGCTGTAACCCGTGCGAAAGTCACAGGGGTGCGCGATTATGAAATCGGTATTGAAGTTTCTGAGAATAAGTTGCGAGAGTACGGTTTGACCTTCTCGCAGGTCGCATTAGCAGTGCAAAACTCTTCCTTAGACTTACCAGGCGGCTCTATTCGTGCTCAAGATGGCGATATCCTATTGCGCACCAAAGGCCAAGCCTACACGGGCGATGACTTTGCCAATATAGTCGTCACAACTCGCGCCGACGGTAGCCGCGTGATGCTGCCACAAGTGGCGACCATCAAAGATGATTTCGAAGAACGTTTGGAATATACCCGCTTTAACGGCAAACCCGCTGCGATTATTGAAGTTACCAGCATTGATGATCAAAACGCCTTAGACATTGCAGACCAAGTCAAACAGTACGTCGAGCAGCGCCGCGCCACACTGCCAGCTAACGCTCAACTCGATACTTGGGGTGATATGACCCACTATCTCCAGGGCCGCTTAGACATGATGATGTCGAACATGTTTTACGGTGCCTTGTTGGTGTTTATCATCTTAGCCATGTTCCTCGATCTGAAGTTAGCATTTTGGGTCATGATGGGGATACCCGTGTGTTTCCTCGGCACTATGTTGGTCATGCCACTCGAACCTTTCTCCATGACGATCAACATGTTGACCCTATTCGCTTTTATCTTGGTGCTCGGAATAGTGGTGGATGATGCCATTGTCATCGGCGAGAGTGCCTACACAGAGGTCGAACGCCACGGTCACTCGGTTGAGAACGTGATCCGCGGCGCGCAAAAAGTGGCGATGCCCGCGACCTTCGGGGTCTTAACCACAATTGCGGCATTTATTCCCATGTTAATGGTTTCTGGCCCTATGGGGATTATCTGGAAATCCATCGGTATGGTGGTCATCCTCTGTTTAGCCTTCTCACTGGTAGAGTCTAAGTTCATTCTGCCAGCGCATTTAGCGCACATGAAGTTTAAAAAACCTGGCGCACCAAAGGGATTCTTTGGCCACCTAAAAGCCAATTTTAACGACAGAGTGCAATACTTTATTCACCACAGTTATCGCAACTTTCTCGAGCGCTGTATCAAACACAGATACAACGTGGTCGCGGCCTTTATCGGTGTATTGATTCTGTCGATTGCCTTAGTCGCCAGTGGCAAAGTGCGCTGGGTATTTTTCCCAGACATTCCCTCAGACTTTATTCAAGTTGAACTTGAGATGGATGAAGGCAGCTCCGAAGGAAACACCTTAAAAGTAGTACAGAGCATAGAAGAAGCCCTGTACAAGATGAACGAAAAAATGGAGAAAGATAACGGTTATCAAGTGGTGAAGCACAGCTTTATCAATATGAGCTCCCGTACCTCTGCCTTTATTTTTGCCGAACTGACGAAAGGTGAAGACCGTGAAGTCGATGGCGTGACGATTGCTGCCGCGTGGCGTGAACAATTGCCTGAGCTTTTGTCGGTTAAAAAACTCAGCTTTAACGCGAGCACCAACGATGCCGGTGGCGATATTTCCTTCAGACTGACCTCGAGTGACCTCGATGAACTGTCCGCTGCCTCTAAAGAGTTGAAGCAAAAACTCGCCAGCTACGAAGGCGTGTACGATATTGCCGACAACTTCTCCTCGGGCAGTCATGAAATTCGCCTGAAGATACGTCCAGAGGCTGAAGCCCTTGGCCTGACCCTTTCCGATTTAGCTCGCCAAGTGCGTTACGGTTTCTATGGTTATGAAGCCCAACGGATTTTGCGTAATAAAGAAGAAATCAAGGTGATGGTGCGCTACCCATTAGAGCAACGTCGTACTGTGGGTTATCTTGAAAATATGCTGATCCGCACGCCAACGGGCACTTCGGTTCCCTTCTCGACTGTGGCACAAATTGAAAAAGGTGAATCCTACGCCTCAATTACCCGTGTTGACGGCAAGCGAGCGATTACCATCACGGCAAATGCCAACAAAAACATCGTTGAACCTTCAAAAGTAGTGCAAGAAATCCAAAAAGATTACCTGCCACAATTGCAGGCCAAGTACCCTAAAATCCAAACTGCACTGGACGGTGGCAGTTTGGATGAACAGAATGCCATGGTCGGTTTAATGCAAGGCTTCTTCTTTGCGCTGTTCACCATTTATGCTTTGATGGCCGTGCCACTTAAATCCTACAGTCAGCCGTTAATCATCATGTCTGTGATCCCCTTTGGGATTATCGGCGCCCTGTTTGGTCACTTAATTCAGGGACTCGCGATGAGCGTGTTAAGTCTCTGCGGCATAGTGGCATTAGCGGGTGTGGTAGTGAACGACTCCTTGATTTTGGTGGACTTTGTGAACCGTGCGCGGGAGCAAGGGCAATCGGTCAGGCAGGCGGCGGTCGATTCAGGCTGTTATCGTTTTAGGGCGATCATCCTGACGTCACTCACCACCTTCGTCGGCTTAGTGCCTATTATTCTCGAACGTAGTTTGCAGGCGCAAATTGTGATCCCTATGGCGACATCCCTCGCCTTCGGTATCCTGTTCTCGACCGTTGTGACGCTAATTTTAGTACCCTTGCTGTACATCATACTCGACGACGTTAAGCGCACTAGCAGCCGCTTCTTCAATTGGTGGTGGCAGCCTAAAAAAGACCATGAAGTGGACTTTACACCTGAGCATTTAGAGCCGCCAGTCCCCACTGACTATAAAAAAGACTATCTATAGGAAGTTAACTAGAAGCAGTTAATCAATATCTTGAACCTTAAAAAGAGAGCTTAGGCTCTCTTTTTAATCCTCAGTGCGAGTCAATAACCTCTCAATCATCTATGTCATTTTGAGTCTGCCGCGAGTGGCTTGAGCTTTCAAGTTGCGATCTAGTTGACAGTTATCGCATCAGGCTTTCGCTACACTGTGTTTAAGTCGTCAGCTATCGTTAGAATGAAACCCATCATTATGTCTGAGCATCTGCACAAGCAAAATATTGATAAACCACAAGTTGTCACCACAGAAACCCTAGCGAACGGTCTCATAACAGATGAAGTTTGCACAAATGAAACCTGTGCGACTGAAACGCTTGTCTATGATATTCGTCGCAGTCGCTACCTTAATATTACGAGTCGCTGCACCCTGCGCTGCGCGTTTTGTCCAAAACATAATGGCAGTAAACAGATCCACGAATATCAACTGGCACTGTGTCACCAACCTAAGCCCGAAGAAATTATTCCACTGCTTGGCGATGTTAAAGACTTCGAAGAATATGTGTTTTGTGGCTATGGTGAACCGACCTTAAATCTTCCAACCTTGCTGGCGGTGGCGAAAGAAATTAAACAAAGAGGCGGACGAGTACGTATTAATACCGATGGTTTAGGTAATTTAGTCCATAGGCGCAATATTTTGCCGGAACTAGCCAACTGCGTTGATAGTTTATCCATTTCCCTCAATGCGGATAATGAAGCCGCCTATATGGAACATTGTCGCCCCAAACTCGCCGGTTCTTATGCCGCCGTACATGCTTTCATCGCATTAGCGCCACACTATATTGAAACGGTACAAGTTTCAGCCATCGAAGGATTAGCGGGTGTTGATATCGACATCTGTCGTGAACAAGTTGAGTCCTACGGCTGCGAATTCAAGCATCGCATATTAGGCGCCTTAGGCTAAACGGCATTCTAATACAGCCAAAATCGACTGAAATACCCAAGCAGATAACACTGTCGATTACGTGAGTGGTACATGTGTGAATCGTCTTAACTTTTACTCAAGGAATCTTGCTGAGTAACTTGGCACTGTCGTAACAATTCTTTCGTGTTAACATAGCGAAATTAACAGTTCACCCACTCATAATCGGTTCATGCTGAAGAATAACCCAAGCACGTATCCCGCTGCGCCACTGCTCTCTTTAACTCAAGGGATCTATTGGTCGCATCAACGCTTACTCGCTATTGCAAGCCAGCTTTCTATGCTGGTGATTGGCATGATTATTTTAACTCACTTAATCATTACGTTAGGTGAACGACGCCTGCAAGAAGAGTGGGCAACGCAAAGATACAGTGAACTGCAAACCATAGGCTCATTGATCGCAGATAAAGTGTCTTTTCAGCAATTTCGAACCCAAATTTTCGCCAATGGGGAACTGCTAAAACAATACTTAAGCAATCCTACCGCCAAGCAACAACTTAAATTGCAGGAAAACTGGCAAGATCTAGTAAATCATATTCCTGAGTTACTCGGCATTGCACTGTACGATCCCCAAGGTAACTATAAATTCTCAACTCCCCCTAATTTCAATAAAGATGCCTTACCACCGACCTTACTTGGAGCGAGTCGGAGCATGGGTGGCAAAGAAGTTTATACCTCACCGCTGGAATTTGTTCCGATAGACGGCATGCTTGAACCTTATATGTATCAAATGGCGTGGCTAGAGAAGCCCGATCAGAGTTCTATCGGTTATCTGGTGACATACAACTCTATGGTAAAAATGCTGGAGGCCATAAAACCAGCCTTTTCGAGCAATAAATCCCCTATGTTAGTGCTTGATACTCAGGGATTACTCTATGCTGGCGCTAGCGATCTCGCCCCTCTAAGCAATATGCCAGAGACCTTAGGAGCAAGTTTAAGACAGAGCTATCCGGCCCTGTGGCGCGATATGTCCATGAGCAACTTTGGGCAATTCCACGGTGAAGAAGCCACTTTTGTTTACCTTAAAATCGAACTCACAGCCCAACCTGAGACCCACAGAGAATATTTTTTACTCTCCTATGTGCGCAACTCAGACATAGCTGCTCGTTTCTCACAATGGCAAAACATTGTCATTGTGGCATCGTTAATATTAACGGTTTTAGCCGCTTGGGTTGTACTACTCAGCCACATGTATCGCTTACAACAGCGTTCACGCCAATACAGTATTGATGTTGCTAATGGCTTATTTAATAGTGACATCGGCTTTATGATGGTCAACGAAAATGCCAGAGTCATCAGCGCTAATACTAAAGCGGCACAGGCGACCTTAGTACCATTAGATGAACTGACAGACCGAAGCCTACAGCGTACCTTATGCCTCGATGATAAAACCTACACGGAGTTAATGGAGCAGGTACATAAAACAGGTCAATGGTCTGGTGAAATCAGTCTAGACAGTATTGATGGCCCTACGTTACGCGTTCATATCCGCCAAGCACCAAGGGCAAGCCGAGGCTCACCACATCTATTAATCACCCTTGAGGACATCAGTGAGTTAATCAGCAGCAAACAAAATGCTTTTCTCAGTGAGCTGTTATGCGATAACACAGTCGCGACAGCCCTCACGGATGCTAACGGTAAACTGATTAAAATCAATCCAGTATTCGATGCGCTAATGCAACTCAATGGCGATTTAAATCAAGATTTAGCGTCATTACTCGCGAATGATTTAGGCAATCAATGGCAGAGGATCAGCGCTCAGATAGCCATGCAAGGTCAGTGGCAAGGGCAAATTCTATGCTCACCTAAGCAGGCGCATTCCAATTGTTTGCAAGCCACCTTAAAGGGGCATGTGGCCGCCGATGGTGAGATTGATTATATCGTCTGCACTTTAGAGCAAGCCGCCGAGCGTGGTCGAGGCACAGAGAAGCGTAACCTTGTGCCCCATCGCAGTACTATTCTGCTGAATTTGGCAGATTTAGAACGTTACTTTAACTCTCTGCCGCCACCAAGCCGTCTCAGCTCAAGCTTACTGTTAATGGATATCAATCCAGAGGGCATGCTAAGCCACATGAGTGATATCGACCAACTGGCAAATCGTCAGCAAGAAATAGAAGTGCAATTATTGCTTGAAATTCCAGCTAATTATCAAATTCTGCATTGGCAGCTAGGGAAGCTCATTGTGATGTTACCTGACACAGACGCCACCCATGCGCACAACTTTGCCCTCAATATGATGGAAAAGCTCAATGGTAATGGCTTAGGGGAAGGTATTAGTATTGGTATTGCGGGTTATCAAGAAGGCCAGACATTAGAGCAATATTTGAATAATGCCGAAATCGCCCTAAAACGGGCGAAGCAAAATAACGATCAGAATATCGGTCAGGCCTTTACTCGTCATCAATCGTAGATTCGGGTGCATTAACTGAGTCAGGCAACTGACTCTGGGTAATTTCTATGATTGCCGAGCGGTTCATGGTGATTTTATAGCGAATATACTGCGGGGCTTCGCGCCCATCACGCAACACTAAAATCAGGTTGACTTGATAGCGCCGCTCAACCGATTCATAACTAATTTTGCCTTCAACTTCCTTATAAATCTTCGCTTTACCCCGTTCTAAATAACGGGCAAAAGGCACTAAGCTAAAGCTCACTTGCTCTTGAATAGTCGAATATCCCGCTTGGAATTCACTCTGATTCACCTTAGTGGCGATTTTATAGTGCAGAATTTCCGCATCGACCTTATTTTGGCTATGTCTGTGCTTTAGAATGTCACTGACTTTTTCGGGTAGATCTTGCTGACGCATAAACTCAAGCCATACCAACTGCTTAGCGATAACCGCCTGACTCGTAGTATCCCGTAAAATGCGGCTCCAGCGTGGTCTGCCACGCTGAATAAATCGCCACATGGCGTTACGCACATCGTCCTTAAAGATTTCCCTGAAACCGTAGATCACGGCCAAGGTCAGCACTAGCGCAATAGTAAAACCACTAAAGGCGCCCTGCGCTTGAATTATCAACGCAGACACGACCAACATCACTAATGCGGTCGCCAGTCCTGTCGTAAACTTTTTAAGGCCAATTCCTAAAGGCTTTAACTCTTCTTTGAGTACCACACCTTGTTGGATTAAACGGCGCAACAACAACATCTTGTTAGAGATACGGTTAGGATCTTGCTTAGTTTGCGCAGAGTTGTACTTATGCTCATCACGATAGGCACATTCATTACGACATAGCGTGAGTACCCGCTCTAAAATATCGTTGAAATCACTGGTACGAGTGGCATAAGCGAGCACTTTGAGTAACTGCTGCTCACAAAACCAAGACAAGTAGTTATCAGCATTTTCAAAGTAAGATTTCCATTTAGGATCACCTGGTTCGTTACGACGAAACTTTTTCAGCAACTGGGCAATTTGTTCGCGTAATTCGTCGAGGGCAAAATAAAAATGGGTTACATCTGTGATTTGATTGAGTTCTTTAACATCGTTTTCAACCGCAACCGCAAACTGATAGGCGAAGAGATTTAGGTACAACCTGAACTCTTCAACAGTACGTCGATTTAAACTGGCAAAACGCCCCTGCACCAGAGGTAAGTGCAAGCCTTCTGAATAGTATGAGCGACGTCCAACTATTGAGCTGTAGTAGTATTCTTCTTCATTGAGCGTGCGCGAGCCTATGCCCATTTCCTTAGGTAAAAAGAAATAGAGATCAAGCTGACGATTATCGCCCTTTTCCATCTGATGGCTGAACTTAATCGACAGGGATTCTTCTTGCTTTACACGTATCTTAGACACAACACCCTTTTCATGAATCCCTCACTGGAGACTCACCACAGTAATCACAAATCAATGAGCACTAATCTTAACTGAAATAAACTCAAATTCACTGATTAAATTCGACTATTTACGATTCTGCATCCACAAATGGTATTGCTAGGCTGAAAAAGGACCACGGCATAATCTTTGGTGTCATCCATATCTAACACCTCGATACTGAGATTGTGCATTTCTGAGTCATTAAAATGTAAGCTGCTGATATAGGATAGATATTTCATATGTTCTGGCCAATTTTTTTGCTTTTCAATTTCAGATTCCGTTTTCGTTTTAACGGTAACTTTATAGGTCATGCTATTGGCCTCAATACTGTCGACTTTGCCTTGCATTAAAATATTGCCCGCACTCGTACCGTCAATATTAAAGTAACGATAATTGATCTGCGTATTGTCAGCGGCAATCAAAACATCCACGAGTAGGTAAAATTTACCGTCACTGCTAACACTCGAGCTGCCGCTAGGATTGGCACTAGAATGGCGGTCGAATAATTCAGAGCTGCAATTTAAAATCATCGTCTGATTGGTAGCCGACTGTTTGTATATCACACCGCAGGCCATAATCAATGCCGACAAGATAACAATATTAATCGTCCACTTTAGCCATTTAGCCACAAATGTTAACCTCCTGCAGCCAAGCAGCATCGATGAAGGTTTTCGGTCGAGTGAAATCACTGATTTTAATATTACGGATCACTGACTGACCGAGTTTTTCGCCTCGAAAAGTAATATTAAGCACTTGTTTATCATGGGACAAAGAAGCATAAACATCAGCCCAATCACTTTGACCGCAGGCGATTAATCCTGCACTTAAGCGCTCACCTAATTCGAAGAGTAAGGTGTTATTAGTATTGGAATCAGCAAATAAGTGTAATCGTACTTGCTGGCCTGAAGCCAAAGGTAATATTGAGGTCATAAGTGCTTGGGTTGGCTTGCTGTGATCCGTATGATTCAAATAAAACACCGAAAACGCTAACATAAACCCGAATAACACTAAGGCACTCCACAAAGGCACTGTGTGCAATCTGAGGTAATTAACACCTCTAAACTCAGTCCCATTAGATGGTTGGAGTAAATAACCTTGGCCTTTCACGGTTTCAATCAAGCCCTCATATTGAGGTCCAAGAAAGCTGCGAAGCATAAAAACAGCACGGGCCACAGAGGTATCAGTTAGCGGCGGATGCTTTCCATCCCCCGTCTTCAGCATGTGCTTAGAAACCAACTTACCTTGATGCTCAACAAGCAAATTAAGTACTTGTAACTCGGCTCGAGGAAGATGCCAAGATTCATCGCGAGACAACTCAATCAGTATGCCTCGTTCCCGATCAAACCTGCAGTCTCCCAATTGCATCAACATCCACTCAACTCCATAAAAACACAAAGTTAAGTCTATGCAAACTAACTAATGATTAATGTGATCTTGCTAACCCAAGTCAGCAAATAGTTAATTTTCGTGAGACGACCCCCAAGTTCAGCGCTATTAGGCAAAAACATGCGTTAACTCACAGGAATAAATGCCATTTAGCACATGGTAAATTCGGCATAAATTTACATAAATATAACAAAAATCGGGACGATGAGCACTTTGCAATCTGTTTAGTTAATTAAAATGCATAATTTAAGTCGGTTAATTCTATTGTAGTGACGCTATTTACCGCTCATGTAAAAGGCAAATATCCTCCGGCGTAAATCACAATATTTATCTCAAGCATGCTTAGAATTTACGCCATCAATTTATCTTTAGCATTTGATAAATAGAAGTAATCCTACATAGAGGAAATACATAATGAGCATAAATAGACGTCAAGCATTAACCCGTATTATTGGTATTAGCACCGCTGCGGCAGGTGCAACACTCATGGGAACATCGGTTCTCGCGGCAACGAATGCCGATGGTCAATATCAATTAGCGATAGGTGAGAAACTTAAATACGTTCCACTTGATGCAATGGCAACAGCAAAACTGGCCTATGAAACGGGTGGTGGTTGTATGCACCAAGTTTTTCATGCCGTTGTGACTATGCTAGCCCAATCTAATAGTGCCGATGCAGACAAGTTCAAAACAATTCCAACGGCATTAGCCGCCTATGGTTTTGCAGGGGTAACGGGTCAAGGCACGCTCTGCGGTAATCTTAATGCGATAGGCATGTTAGTGAATATTTTAGATGACATTAATGGTCACAATAACGCCGTGATAGCTAATACCTTCCGCTACTACGAAAATACAACGCTCCCTTTATCTTCACCTGAATTTGTTACTGGTATTGGCTCGACAGCAGAAAAAACGGCTCTTGTGGGCAGTTCATCAAAAGCCAAGAGCGTGTTATGTCACTCATCTATCAGTAACTGGTCAAAGGCTTCTGGCTTACCATTCGCGAAAAAAGGTGAACGCTGCTACCGCTTATCCGCGTCTATGGCTTATTACCTAGTAGATGTATTGAATCGTGCCTATCAAGGGGAGAATATCGGCGCCCTTGTTGGTAGTAAGCCAACACCAGATGCGCAAGATTGCCAAACTTGTCATGGTAGCACTAGCACACTAGGCTCAGCGGCAAGTGTAAAGACAGACATGGAATGCACCACTTGCCATACAGGGCATTTCAATTAAGGAGACTGTGATGAAATACCCATTACTCACATTGACCCTCGCGACATTAATGCTCGTAGGATGTGGCAGTGACAGCAATAACACTGAGCCTGAAACGCCGCAGCCACCTCCCGTCGAAAATGCAGTAAACATTGATGAAGCAACGCAAATAAATCTCAAGCTTGAGCAATTTGACTCGAGTACAGGGACAATTCAATTTTCACTGACGAATGCGCAACAAGAAGCGATCACTGCAGCAAAAACCTATGATATTTACTATTTTGGGTTCCCCGACAAAGCCAAGGAATCCTCGAATCCGAAGGCATGGAAACACTGGCATGTTACCCAAAATTATCGTTGCCAAAGTCTTGGAGAATGCAGCGGTAAATTAACCGAAGTCACAAGCGGTCAATATCAATTTGAGATAGCTGGCTTAGATTGGGCTCAGCAGGATCCAAGTGGTTCAGTGGCACAAATTAAAGTCGCGATTCAGATCTACGGTGCAAAAGCCAATAACGAGCTGGATTTAATCCAAGTTCTACCGCAATAATCCTTCCCATGACATATCCAAACAAATAGAGGCATCCATCGGATGCCTCTATTTTATTCATTGATATCTAGACGTTATGCGATTGAATTTTGTTAGCTCGATGTTGTTCGCTAAATAATTCGCGATATTATCCGCTACAAAACGACTCACAAACACCAATACAGCCCAAAAGGTGAATGAGCAGTACTTTTATTTAGAACATCGCAGCATTGAGCCACATATGTACTAAAATGCTCGCGATATAACCCAGCGCAATGACAGGTGTCCAACGCAAATGGGCACCAAAGGTGTAAATCCCCCTAGCTTGTCCCATTAACGCGACCCCTGCAGCACTGCCAATTGACAATAAACTGCCCCCAACTCCTGCGGTTAACGTTACCAGTAACCATTGGCCTAAGGCCATCTCAGGGTTCATCGTCAACACAGCAAACATCACCGGAATATTATCAACAACAGAAGACAACAGACCGATAGCCACGTTGGCATAAGTCGTATCCCAATTGGAATACAAAGCCTCAGATACTAAGCTCAAGTACCCCATAAAGCCAAGGCCACCCACACATAGCACTACACCATAAAAGAACAACAGGGTATCCCATTCAGCGCGGGAGATCCTGCTAAACACATCGAAGGGCACCACACTACCAAGCTGCTGAAGACGCTGCTCGTCCTGACGCAATTCAGCCTTTGCACGTTCGCGGGCAACGGAACGATTGAAGGTTTTACGCAGATAAAAACCAAAGAATTGTAAGAAACCTAATCCCGTCATCATACCCAATACAGGCGGCATACCTAAGAAGGAATGAGCACACACTGCCGTAGCGATTGTGAGTAAAAACAACGCAACAATTCGCTTAGCACCCGGCTTAGTATAAACATGCTCTTTTTCTGGCTCTGGCACGAAATGTGGAATAAACACACTCATAATGGCAGCGGGTAATGCAAAGTTCACTAAAGCAGGAATAAACAGATGGAAGAAATCGCTAAAGTGCACTAATCCTTTTTGCCACACCATTAAGGTCGTGATATCACCAAACGGGCTAAACGCGCCACCCGCATTAGCCGCAACAACAATGTTGATACAGGCTAGGGTGATAAACTTGCGTTGCCCTGCCCCCACTTTCATCACCACGGCACACATCAATAGTGCAGTCGTTAAATTATCTGCCACGGGTGAGATAAAGAACGCCATAAACCCCGTCAACCAAAATACGGTTCTTAGACTAAACCCACGGCCAACAAGCCAACCACGAATGGCATCAAACAAATTTCGCTCTTCCATAGCATTGATATAAGTCATCGCCACGAGTAAGAAGAGTAGAAGCTCAGCATATTCAAGCAAGTTATGTTTGAATGCCGCTTCCGACACTTCAGACATACCATTTTGTACATACACAAAACCTATCATGCCCCAGATAATCCCTGCCGCGACCAGCACAGGTTTCGACTTGCGTAAATGTAACGACTCCTCAGCCATCACCATTATGTATGCAAGCACAAACACAAAGACGGCAACATAACCCACACTCGATGCGGTTAAATTAAGCCGTTCTATCCCTTCTGTCATAGCCCATGCTGCAGGTGAGAATCCGCTCAATATTGCAACGCAGAATAGACTCCAGAACGCCATTCCACTGCCTTTAAACAACCGCTGTAATTTCATTAAAGTTCATCTCTACGTAGGAAATTAGTCGAAAATTACCATAGCTTCGGCATAGTAAATGTTGATAAAACGCAACTTTCTATGCATTACCCTATAACCAAAGGCGTTTAAAACATTAATTTTTGTATAACTACAGCGATAACTAATAAAGAAACATTTAACTTAGTCTAAAAAGAGCCAATAAAAAAGCACCTCAAAGGTGCTTTTTAGTTTCTAAATCAGTGTCACAGCATTAGAAGGAATATAACAAGGTCATATTGGTTTCTGTATCTGTACTTTTCTTATTATCCAACGGCTCGCTGTTGTAGCGCACAATAATGGCAAACTTCATTGCTAATGCGCCGATAATATTCGCCGTTAACGAAGTTTCAGAGCGGGCATCGAGCTTATCACCGTAATCGGCAACGAAACGTTGTTGGAATTTAGAGGTGTCAGTGATTTCGGTTTCAAAGTTGATCACACCGTGAGCAACGACGCTGTCATTGGTGTCATGGCCTTCGATAAGTGCTTGCTCTGTATCAAGACGCTGATAGATATAACCTGGACCGACTTCGACATCTAAAAAGGTCTTACTAGTATCATAGAATCTATAACCATAACCCGCTGCGCCAGATAGCGTGTAATCATAACCTGTGAACGGATCAACTTCATAATTACCGTTAGCAAACAAGTAGCTACGATCTGTCATCTTGTAGTTACCTTGTGCGCCCGCTAAATAGCGTTTCGCGGTAACAGAACCTGTATCCTCTTTATATAAACCTTCGAGTAAGTACTGATTCTCCCAATCGCCAAGCTCATGCTTAAGATTTAAACGCCCTTTGAATGATGAGGTTTCAGTGTTACCTGTGGTTAAGGTTGCACCAAGCTCAGCTTCACCTGCGAATGTCTCATCGCCTTTTACAAAATCGGCCCCAGCTGTCGCCATAAAAGGTGCAGTCATTAATAGTGCTGCGGTCAGTACTTTCTTCATGTTTATCCGTTCCTGTTCCGTTAAATCCAATCCCTATAAATATCTGTTCGTCCCAGCGATGCTGAATAAGCACATATTAATAAGGGTTAGTATTTTCCCCTGAAAATCTGCGCGATATTAACATTTACGATTAAAAAATGAAAATTGCAGCTATTTTAAGTATAAAAAAACCGCTTTAGCGTAATGCCGTTCACTTAAGAGTGGACGGCATTTTTCTTTGGTCTAACTGGAAACTTGTTTTTGCTCATTTTAAGGACTCTTGGATAAGCTCTTTCCCGTTTACCATCCAACTTAAATTGCCGTGCATTGCGTTCTATATCCAATACGTCTCTCGGGACATTCCTCGGTGCTTGTGATGACAGTTGTGTCAACTTGAAGATGATATAACTCGTC